>OBEQ010533086.1_pt1 | contig 55138 bp, 58 predicted proteins | sample 1670901 | NCBI WGS metagenome assembly OBEQ01 (sample SAMEA104232315, study PRJEB22302) | groundwater metagenome | biome: forest; feature: aquifer; material: groundwater | place: USA | collected 2011-08-07 | depth 5.4 m
GAATATGCTACTTCAGAACCCAGTTGTTGAAGAAAAAGAAATGCAATTTACATTGAAAAAACCTTTTGACTCAGTGCTTTCTCTCGCACACGCACAAACGAAAAGCAGGGCTTTTAACCCTGCTCATCCACGTTGGCTCCGGGGGTGGGATTCGAACCCACGACCAATTGATTAACAGTCAACTGCTCTGCCACTGAGCTACCCCGGAATACTTGTGCGTATAATAAATAAAAAACGTAACTCTGTCAATCATCTATAAGAAGCTCCTTAATCGATCTTCACCGACTTCTTTTTTCATCTTCTCAAGCGCTTTTGCTTCAATTTGACGGATACGTTCACGGGTAACACCAAATTCTTCACCGACTTCTTCAAGGGTGTGTTGAACACCATCATCGAGACCAAAACGCATTTTAAGAATCAACTGTTCACGAGGGTGAAGTTTATTAATGACACCTTGGATATGCTCTTTGAGAATTTGACGTGCTGCTGCACGATCCGGTGTCATTGTTTTTTCATCTTCAAGAAAATCACTCAAGTTACTCGTCTCATCATCATCATCGCCAACAGAAGTATCAATAGAGATAGTATCTTGATTAATTTTTATGATATGACGAATTTTATCAACAGATTCCCCCATTTCTGCAGCGACTTCTTCCGGCACTGGCTCGCGACCAAGATCCTGAATAAGTTGTCTTTGGATATTTTCATATCGATTGATAGTTTCCACCATATGCACCGGAATACGAATAGTACGGGATTGATCGGCAAGTGCGCGGGTGATTGCCTGACGGATCCACCATGTCGCATAGGTAGAAAATTTATATCCCTTCCGATAATCGAATTTTTCAACGGCACGAAAAAGACCAATATTTCCTTCTTGGATAAGATCTAATAATGAGAGACTTTTATCTACGAATTTCTTCGCAATAGAAACAACAAGACGAAGATTTGCTTCTATCAAACGCTGTTCGGCGTCTTTCTCTCCCCTATCTTTACGTTTTGCAAGTGAAACCTCTTCTTCCCCGGTAAGGAGGGGTACCTTACCAATTTCACGAAGATACATCTGAATGGAATCTGTAGAGATATCTGAAAGATCAATATGCGTGCGCAACCGATCAATCTCCGACTGGCGCATGACTGGTTTTTTGACATTGTGTTCGACTGGAGGCACTCCAGCCATATCGAGAAGACTCATCTTGCGTTCGATCATCTGGATACTGTTCTTATCGAGTTCATCAATGAAATCCTCGTATTCTTCTTCGTAATCTTCAATGCTTTGAAAATAAAAAAGAATTTCATCTTCGGTAAGAAATCCACGAGAACGTCCTTTTTCAATAATATTATCTAGCGCGTCTCTTGTCGGATACGGCACCCCCTTCTCTGTCTCTGGACGTTTTATGACCTTTGGTATGGGTTTCTTCACTCCCCGGAAAGACTTTGTGGGTGTGGGTGCGGATACCTTTTTTTTCGTCTTAACTTTTGGAAGAATCTTCTTCTTTAAGATAATTTTGGGCTTGTGAGTTTTTTTTACTTTAAACTTTACCTGTTTCACCTTTGGTTTTGACATTTTTTTCATAGAAAGAAAAGAAGACCTTTAAAAGGGTATCTTTTTTAGTATATCATGCATCTGCTATATGACGGAACTCTTCGAAGTATTGTTTAATAGCTGCAGTATCCCCCATTTGTTCCGCTTGGAGCATTTTACGACGAATATCCTCACGTTGAATCTTCTTAGCGATATCGCGGATCTTCTCGGCAAGCTGTCGCACTGTCTGATCGATAATCTCCTGAGAAGCACTCGCATATTCTTTATCTGCAAGAAGGGTTAGGCGAGCTAATTGCGCATCAAACCCCTGGATATGCATAAATTCTTCAAACGCATCACTATTATGCTCTGTATGGGAAGAATACCCTTCTCCTATCGCCTTGTAAAGACTTCCTAAATCGACCTGTGAAAAAGAATTCTGACTAAGTATAGGGGCTATAATCGGCATCATATGAGGTGCTCTAAGAAGAAGAGAAAGAAATATTTCTTCTATTGATAGTTGCGTTAATGGTTGGGTTATTGCGGATGTATGTTTCTTATCTACTAATGGTCTCTGCACTTTTTGTTTTCCAAGCTCTTCCCATAGTACTGATTCTGTAAGTCCGAAATCCTTACTGAGGATATTAATCCAATGATCTTGTTCGATTCTATCGGGAAGCATTTTTAATATCCCAAGAAATTCACGAACACTCTTTTTCTTATCAAATCCATCTTGAGGAATATTCTTTTTGAGAATCCGATCATACGAAAACTGAATAAACGATAGTGCATTCGCTATGGCCTCATCCCATACTGAAGAATTTGCTTTAATACATTCGTCTGGATCTTTATAGAGAGGCTTACCTTCTTTATCGGAGGGGAGTTGTATAATTTTTACATTCACTTCTTCTGCGAGTGCAAGATCAATGCCTCTCTTTGTCGCCTGAACACCTGCCGTATCCATGTCAAAAGAAAAATAACACGTCTGAGTAAAACGTTTGATCAAACGAATTTGATCAATGGTCAATGCGGTGCCAGATGTTGCAACAACATTTTTCATACCATATTGGTATATCGCAAGAAAATCCATATACCCCTCTACAAGGATAACAAATCCTTTTTCTCGAATGGCCTGTTTTGCTCTATCTAACCCGAATACGATTCTACTTTTATCATAGAATTCTGTCTGTGGAGAATTCATATATTTAGCAACGTCATCACGTGATTCGATAATCCGTCCCCCAAATCCAACTACCTGTCCGTGAATCGTAGAAATAGGAATCATGAGACGGTCACGAAAGCGATCGTAAAATCCATACATATTCTCTTTTTTGATACAAAGACCTGCTTTTTGAATTTCCTGGGGGGAATACTTGCGAGATATAAGAAATGTATAGAGCGATTCGAAATCGGGTAGTGAATATCCGAGCTTAAATTCATCAACAAGCGAAGGGTCTATTCCTCGTTTCTCAATATACCCTCGAGCGCTTTCTGCTTTTGGAGAACGCAATAATGCCTGATGAAAATAATTACTGGTAAGAGTCAGGAGATCTAATATACGATTACGTTCTCCTGTGATGTGGGGATTCTGTCGTTCGAGCTTCACTCCTGCTTTTTCTGCAAGAAGACGGAGCACCTCTCCAAATTCCATCCCCTCTTGTTTCATGACAAATTTAAATATATCCCCCCCCTCGCTACATCCGAAACAATGCCAAATTTGCTTCGAAGGACTCACCATGAATGATGCTGTCTTTTCTCGATGGAAGGGACAAGGTGCTTTTAAATTGCCTCCTGCCTGAAACAAGGGGACATATTCACGAATGATCTCTACAATATCCAAACGCGATTTGATGTCTTCAATAACATGATCGCTCATAGGTAGGGTCTTAGATTATTCTCCAAAAAACATACCCCTCACTGAATCATCTATCATATCCGGCCCCCAGATGGGCTCCCAAACCAATTCTACTATAACATCTTTTACGTCAGGATAATTTCCCATCTCTGTCTCGATTCTTCGCATGATCTCTGGGCCTGCCGGACAGCCAGTACTTGTGAGTGTCATAATGACAGTTGCGGCACCATTATTGATAAGAACATCGTAGATAAGACCAAGATCGACAATACCAACACCAGCTTCTGGATCGATAACATTATTCAAAAACTTCCAGTATTCTTCTGTCCGTCGCTCTTTTGGGACAGGAATAACTATTTTTCGTTTAGATTCTTTCATATGTATTATGTTTGTTCATATTCTCTCATTGCATGCTTCGCAGCACAAAGCCCCAGTAAAGCACACTTTACCCGGGCAGGACTGATGTGTACTTGCAGGAGTGAAAAAATATCTTCATTCGTAATATCTTTTATTGCCTGTATATTCTTCCCCATAAGTTCATCTGATACCATCGACATAGCTGCCTGGCTGATAGCACAGCCGGTACCAAGAAAACCGACATCTGTTATGACATGATTCTCAATGATGATATCGAGTGTGATACTATCTCCACAAAGTGGATTATGCTCTACGACATGTACTGAAGGATGTTTAAGGAGAGCCGCGTGTCGTGGATATGTATAATGATCCAAGATAATATCCGAATAGAGATCCATACTTATGATATATTAAAGGTTGCGAGGGTTTTCCTGAGAGCTCTTTCCGCTACATCAATATCTTCATGGGTATTATACACATAAAAACTCATCCGGGCAGTAGCTGGTACATTCAATCTCTGCATAAGAGGTTCGGCGCAGTGTGTTCCGGAACGTATGGCAACACCCTCTGAATCAAATATTGATGCAATATCATGGGGATGAACTCCAGCAATAGTAAAAGAAAGTATCCCACCTACTTCTCCACGAGAAGATGTGTAGAGTTTCACGGGGGTATATTGAGAAAATTTCTCCTTGGCATATTTAAGAAGATCGTGATCATGCTCCCGTATAACATCCATACCGATTGAATCAAGAAATTTAATTGCCGTAGAAAATGCAATGACATCAGCAATATTCGGTGTACCTGCTTCGAATTTCCAAGGTGCCTCACGGTATACTGCCTGTTCTTGCTGAACAGTAACAACCATATCTCCCCCAAAAAAAAGTGGTGGCATAGCATCAAGAAGTTCTTTTTTCCCATAGAGTACGCCAACACCGGTGGGGCCACACATCTTGTGACTTGAAAAAGTAAGAAAATCACAATCAAAATCTTGTACATTAACTCCATAATGCGGAAGTGCCTGAGCACCATCAATAAGCACTCGTGCACCAATGGCATGCGCTTTTTGTATAATTATCTTTAGGGGAGGGATACTACCAAGCGCATTAGACATACCTGTTACACATACAAGTTTTGTCTTTGATGAAAGGAGTGTGTCGTAGGCATTCATATCGAGAGAATAGTCATTCGTCAGAGGAATAACCTTTAACACTGCTCTCTTTCTTTTTGTAAGTTCCTGCCAAGGAACAAGATTTGCATGATGTTCTAATGCGCTCACAATAATTTCATCTCCCGATTCAATAGCATGTTCTCCCCAAGAATACGCAACAAGATTAATACTCTCCGTACAGTTCTTAGTAAATACTATTTCCTCGCGACTTTTCGCCTGAATAAAACGGGATACGACATCGCGGGTTGTCTCATATGCAATAGTTGCTTCCTCTGAAAGAGTGTGAATTCCCCTATGAATGTTTGCATTGCTTGTTTTATAAAACGAGAAAAGTGTATCAAGTACTTCAACTGGTTTTTGAGTTGTTGATGCATTATCAAGATAGACGAGTGGTTTCCCATGGATCATCCGCTCAAAAATAGGAAATTGTTTTTTACAATCAAGAACATTCATATGCACTATGATACTGCTTCTATAAGAGCAGTGTTCACATCAACAGATACTGCTTGTCGAATCGTTTCATGTGAAATTTTCTCAATATCTCCTGTCATAAAAGCACTCATAAGGAGTAAGGACGCCTCATCACGTGTAAGACCTCGGGATTCAAGATAAAAAATTTGTCCCTCGTTAAGTTTCCCGATAGTTGCTGCGTGGCGTGCCTGTATATTATCGGTAAGAATTTCCAATGAAGGAACGACTTTCGCTTTTGCATCGTCTGAGCGAAGAAGTGTATTCGCGGAAAAAAATGCTGAGGATTTCGAAGCATTTTTTTGCATATGTATTGTGCCTGTTGCATCCAATGTCGCCCTATCTTTCAACATACTTCTGATGTGACTTTCTACACGCGTTGATCGAGCAGATTGGATAATACGAAGATCGAACGGAAACGTTTGCATTTCACTTCCAAGTATAAAAAAAATAAGTTTCACGGAAGCATGCTCCCCTTCAAGTTTTATAGTAAGTGTTTGCCGTTCCTGCCATCCATTACGAAAAAAACCTAAGAGAGTTAATGAGCCCTCTTTTTTTATATGAATCAAACTTGTGTTCAATGATTCAAGTACAACGGTATGATAAATTCTTTGAGGGATAGATATAGTTGGGGAAAGTAGTGGGCGATATTCCGGAAGAGATTGTATACGAGAAGATGACATATAAAAATTATCCGACTGAACCAGTCATTTCTATGGCAAGAAGTCGATTAAGTTCAAGAGCATACTCCATGGGAAGTTGTTTTATAATAGGTAATGCAAACCCATTCACAAGTAAGGTCGCTGCCTCTTCTTCAGAGAGTCCCCGCGACATAAGATAAAAAAGTTGGTCCTCTCCAAGTTTTGTAACACTTGCCTCATGTTCGATTGTGACATCCTGTGAGGCAATATCCATTGTAGGATATGTATCTGATCGAGATGTTTCATCAAGAAGGAGTGCATCACACACAACGCGTGTCTTTACATTTCTCAATCCCTTCAGAACCTTCACAAGACCACGATAGGTAGCCCGTCCGCCATTCTTACTAATCGATCTGGAAATAATTCTCGAACTTGTGTCTGATGCGAGATGAATCGCTTTCCCTCCGGCGTCTTGATGTTGACCCTTTGAAGCGAATGCCAGAGATTGAATTTCACCTTTTGCTCCCTCCTCTCGTAAAATAACAGCTGGATATTTCATTGTTAGTGTAGAGCCAAGATTGCAATCAAGCCAAAACATTTCTCCTTTGCCATACACCATTGCTCGTTTTGTCACGAGATTATAGACATTTTTTGACCAATTCTGAATCGTCGTATACTGCACACGGGCACGACGTTTTACAAAAATTTCTACCACAGCAGAGTGTAAAGAACTTGAGCTATAGATAGGCGCCGTACATCCTTCGACATAGTGAATAGAAGAATCCTCATCAGCTATAATCAACGTGCGTTCAAATTGACCCATTCGCTCTGTATTAATACGGAAGTATGCCTGAAGTGGAAGCTCAACATGAACCCCCTTTGGTATATAAATAAATGAACCCCCAGACCATACAGACGCATTGAGTGCCGCAAATTTATTATCTGTTGCCGGGATGACTTTGCCAAAATATTCTTTAAATAGTTCTGGATATTTTTTGAGAGCTTGATCGGTTGATTCGAAAATAACACCTTGTTCTTTGAGTTTCTCCGCAAGAGAATGGTAGACTACTTCGGATTCAAATTGAGCACCAGTACCCGCAAGAAATTTTCGTTCTGCTTCTGGAATACCAAGTTTATCAAATGTTTCTTTGATCTCCTGAGGAACCTCATCCCATTTATTTTTTGAAGAATCTTGAGGTTGAACGTAATAAAAAATATCGTTAAAATCTATCTTGCCTACATCGCCCCCCCATAATGGCAACGGTTTCGACTTAAAAATTTCAAATGCCTTAAGGCGATATTCTAACATCCATGCAGGTTCATCTTTTCGAGATGATATTTCTCGAATCACATTTGTATTCAAACCTTTTTTTGCCTTAAATACACTCTTGGTTTTTGTTTTAAATCCAAAATCGTATTGGTCGAATGTTTTTGCAATTATCTTCTTCGTCTTCTGTGGGACAGACATGGTTATTTTTTTCGTTTTTGAATAAATGACGTATATCCTTCATGACTAATACGATCGGCAAGTTCTTTGCCGCCGGAGGTAATGATCTTCCCATCAACCATAACATGAACATGATCGGGAGAAATAGAAGAAAGAATGCGGGGGTTATGAGTCACAAGTATGATGCCAGTATCATATTCTTTTATCCCACGCTTAATCGACAAACAAACCTTCTTTATCGCGTCGACATCAAGTCCTGAATCAATCTCATCAAGAAACGCGAATGATGGCTGAAGCATCATCATTTGAAGAACTTCTGCTTTTTTCTTCTCGCCACCAGAAAATCCTTCATTAAGAGAACGATACAGGAATTGCGTGTTAAGATCTATGGCAGACATTTGATCCTTCATATGTACTGCAAACTCTGCCGGAGGAACTCCTTTACTTGTGGCATCTGCGTATTTACGATGGGCATTCTTTGCAGTACGCACCACATTGGCAAATGGCAATCCAGAAAACTCGTAAGGCTGCTGAAATGCAAGAAATAAACCGGAAAGTGCTCGTTGATGCGTCTTCATTGATAGTATGTTCTTTTCATCAAGTGTTATCGAACCACGGGTGACGACATACCCGGGATGCCCCATAATTGCATAGAGTAATGTGCTTTTCCCTGATCCATTTTGCCCCATGATAATATGTACCTCACCCTTTTTAAGGGTGAGATTTATTCCTTTAAGGATATGTGCATCTCCTATATCTACATGAAGATTCTTTATGGCAAGGATAGATTTTTTTTCTTTTTTCGTTTTCATGATGTTATGCGAGAAAATTACTGAGTGTTTTTGAATAATACAACTGCTTCATTTCATCATTGATCCGCTTGAGTGCGGGACGAATGGAACAAAAACGCTGCCGAGGGCAAGTGTTCTTTTTTTGTGCATGATCTGTCATGCAACTCATAATCGCAATCGGGCCCTCAAGAGCCTCTATAATATCTTTGAAATGAATGCGACCCGGTGGCTTATTGAGCACGTATCCGCCTTCACGACCTCGTGTTGCTCGTATAAGTCCTGCCTGCCGCAACAAAAAAGCAACCTTTTGAAGAAAGGCAAAAGAAAGTGAATTCTCGTCGGAAATCGTTCTAAGTGAAGAAGACGTACCCCGAGACTCCCGTGCTAATGCCGCAAGAAGAAAAAGACCGTAGTCAACCTTCTGACTCAAATGAAGGCTCCCCTTTCTCACTTCTTTTTGACATACCTGTTTTGGAACCTTATTCATACTCGTTAAGTCGTAATTAACGTGTTGACAGTATCCCATACAAAAAAAGACATGTCAAGGGGTATATGACATATCTTTTGAAGGATTTTTTAGACGTTTATATATTTAAGAAGAGCATCGATCATTTCGTTCATCAACACAACAATAGCATCATCATCAATTTTTTCATGCTTAAAACTTTCCTTATATGTGTGAACAATCGGTTGTACGGAAACGACGTGGGATTCGTAAGAAAGTATTTTTATAAGATCAACCGAAGCGAGATACGATCGAAGCCCACCGGAGTGACAGAGAACCCCCGCTGTCTTCTTTCGCATCCCGTCACTCATGATATCAATAAAATTTTTTAATGCGCCTGAAATAGAATAACAATAGACCGGCATACCAAAAATATACCCATCTGCTTCTTCTACCATCTTATAGACGTATCGTGTCGTTTCACTGTAATCTGCTAAAGGGCGTCCATCACAAAACTCGAGATCAAGTTTCTGGAGATCAATAATATCATACTTCACTCCTCGATTCTTGAGGATGTTTGCAGCCTCATCAACTAATACGGCAGTTTTAGAACGCGGGTTGAGACTTCCTTGGATAAGGAGAATATGTGACTCTCGTTTTTTCTTTTTGAAAAACATATACTTCTTCATTTACAATACCATGTTGAGTAAAAAAATAAAAAGGACATTTTTCTAAAACGTCCTTACGGCGAGTACTCAAATTGTACAGAAAGCTCTGCAAGTCGACGATCAAATATTCTAACAATATGATCTATGCTCTCTTCTTCGCTGCACTCTATGTGATCAAGGAGATGAAAGAGCATCGTCCACACTACAAGACCACCGGCTGTCTCTTCGATATGTATTTTCTTCTCATATGTAAGTGGCTCTCCATGATCAAGTCTCTCACAAATATGTGAGAGATGGTCAAGTGATCCGAGAGAATTCAGCATAAGATTGCGAAAATGCTTCTCCCGATTCAACCCATCCATCCTCATCTGATATGAGACACCATCAAACCAAGAAGATTCTCCTAACGCAGGATGGCATTCTAGTTTGGTGGGCTTCTCAAAGATGATCGATATCTTCTCTTCGAGATCAACGAAGCAATTATTCGCCAACCGAATACCATGCTCCATAAATCGACCTGTCACCTCTCGGTTCCAATAGTCTACTACTTCTTTCCAGCTCTGATCGTTCATGGGCTCTTTCATATTCCCCATAAAACGAAAGAGCGCATGAGAAAGATGAAGATAAGTGTGTCGTATACTTTCTACGCCAACGTTATGTGGCCAATGAATAGCATCGAACGCCTTCAGATCTCCCTGAGCATCTTTTAATGTACGCACGAACTTCCTCCTTCATTCCTCTATCTACCGCTAAGCGTTCCGAGTGCTTTTTCTGCATAACGTGTGATGTCTTCTGGGACACCAAATCCAGCATCGTGGAGCTCTTCTCTTGTGAACCATCGGATCTCTTCACTTTTTTCTCGTCCCTCATTTACAATATCGTGCGACAAAGCTCGAGCAAAAAAAACCATCGTAATATGATCATGTGTCTCATTAATACGGTGGCGATTCATATACCGTGGCGCAATTAACTCTTTGAAGCCATCGCGTTCTCTCGGTTGATACGAATCTTCGTTTGGCACCAATTCAACATCAAGACCCACCTCTTCCTTCGCCTCCCGCACTGCGGCTTGCTCAGGTTCTTCATCAAGTTCAATATGCCCGCCAACAGCAAACCACTTTTTGTATTTATCATGTTTGCGAAGGAGAACCTTATCTCTATCAACAATGAATATCTCTGCAGTAAAATCTATCTTTTCATGAATGTGGGACATATTAAAAATAATCTTACAATAAAAATCCAGACTGTGCAATATCAGCCTGGAATAAGCTCTGCAACCCTTTCTTTATGTTTTACTGTTTTTTGGAGAGTATCAATAATAAACCACCGCACGTCGTCTGATGTTTCCACTTCAAGCATCTCTGGGATAAGAAGAGTTACAACATCATGATCTTTGGGGATAATCCGTCTTGCTCCACGAAACCCACGCCCAGAGAGAAAGTTATCAAGTGCATATTCACGAATGCCGACCATCTCGTTAGCTGCCATGATGAGAGTATTGTTTTCTGTCACCATACTCACATGTCCAACTCCGTCTGATGGATCATCGACATATCTATTCAACCGACCAGTTGTAAAGACAAGGTCTCCCTTCTGAAGATTATCAAGGAATACTATTCCCCCTACTTCACGTTGCTGTATCGCTCTCCGAGGAAGCCAGATACCACGCTGTGCATATATCCACCGAATAAACCCAGAACAATTTACATACTCCGGCGCGTCATTCAATCGTGCGTCTCGTTTGAATGATGAAATGCCCACACGCGAACGTGCTTGCTCCACGATATCAATATTGATTTGTATCAAACCAAGTTCATCGAGAGTTTCAGATACTTCATCCTCATCAATACCGGGCATATCGCTAAGATTAAAAGCAACCCTACTACCAACTGCACGAAACATCTAAGACTCCCTCCATACACCGCACCAAGCTCGCAGGCTTTATCGTTAAAGCCGGCTAGCTCGTGGCGGAAGGGGGGGGATTCGAACCCCCGAGGGGCTATAAACCCCTACCTGCTTTCCAAGCAAGCGCACTAGGCCTCTATGCGACCCTTCCAAAAGATATATTGATTCTACGCAAAAAACCTTTTCTGTCAACCTATTCTAAAAGTGTATCCTTTTCTTTCTCAGGTAAAATATCTTCGTTTCTGATTTGATCCATAATTTTGTTCAACGCTCTCGAACGAGTCCCTGACACTGATTCAAATTGTTTTGCAGTAGACTGAATGCGATCTCCGAGTGTATCAAGAGCCTCTCCAAATTTCTGGTATTCTGTTTCAAACTTCTGAATAAGCCCAATAACATGGTGGAGATTTTCTTGATATCGAAAATTTGAGTATGCTTGCTTTACCATACGAAGAATCGCAGTAAAATTAAAAGGTCCCGCCATGATGACCTTTTTACGCATCCCCTCTTCCCATACGTCGTTGAGCTTCTCATAGATAAAACTAAAAATCATTTCATTTGGGATAAACATAATAACAAAATCAACGGTACGATCTTCCGGGTTGATATAATCACGTGTTGTTACTTGTTTTATTTTCTGTTTAACATCAATGGCGAACTGTTTGATGTGCTGCTCTTTTTCGTCGCTATTCTCTGTCTCCATCGCACGGACAAGTGATGCATAGGGGAATTTCGCATCAATATTAATTTTTGTTTTATCAGGCAAAAACACTGTAAAATCGGGCCTCGTGTCCGTCGAATCTTGTTCCTTATTATAGATATAGTCCTGCCCAATGACAAAACCAGCCATCTTCATGAGATTTTCAGCGACTTGTTCTCCAAAGGCACCACGTAACTGATTATTTGAAAGAATCCTCTTGAGATCATCAGTGGAGCTTCGCACCTCGGACATCATTTGCCGGCTAAATTCGAGTTCTTGTTTAATAGCGGCATAACTTGCCGCTCGTGTCTCATCGCTTTCCTTAAGACGTTCTTTGCTATGCGAGACATCTTTTCGTAATTCTTCAACAAGCTGAGAGATACTGTCCTTCTTATGATCCATATCCTGCCGTGCAAGCTTCCCTTCCATATCCATCCGTTCCTTCATTATGCCCGCGAACTGTTCAAGTATAGTTTTCATCTCGTGCTGCGCTAGGCTTTGCGCCGTGCCAACCCTCTTTTGCATAAGCATCATTATACAAAAAATAAAAGCGCAACCTATAGCACTGCCAACAATAATAGATATGATCATTTCCATAGAGAAAGAGAATCTGTTAGTATGAATATACGATACTACGGAAAGAACATGGGATCAAGGTGGGTAGCTTCTCCCTTCCGGTTTGGTCGCTAATTATCCTATCATGAATGAGTGGCATTCCCTTTCCCTGGGAACAATAGAAAAACAACTTGACACAAGTCTTCTCTATGGATTAACACATACCCAAGTAGAAGAACGACTTACCGCCCACGGTCCGAACCAACTCCCAGTAGAACGAGTTGATTCGTGGCCGATTATTTTTTTCCGGCAATTTCATAACCCACTTATCGGCGTTCTTCTTGCTACGTGCGCCATCCTCGCATTCCTTGGGCACCACATGGATGCAGTCATTATATTCTCCGTTCTCTCTTTTAATGCATGCATCGGGACTGTTCAGGAAGGCCGTGCGCAAAACACTCTCCAGGCGTTGAAAAAATTCGTTCAAACAAACACAACTGTTCTTCGTGAAAATAGAGAACTTATCATTCCCGATACAGAACTCGTTCCTGGAGATATTATTATCATTCAAGAGGGTGAAAAAGTTCCTGCAGATGCACGTATTATTGAATCGCACGGACTGCGAATAAATGAGGCGGTCATGACAGGGGAATCATTACCGGTCTATAAAATACACACACCCATAAAAAAAATTGCTGTACCTCTTACTGAACAGACAAACATGCTCTTTCGAGGGACTACTCTTGTTGGAGGAAACTGTAAAGCTATTATCGTTGCCACAGGAATCAACACTGAAATTGGAAAAATCAGTAAAAAAATCGCAACACTTGATACTGAGATCCCTCTGAAGGCTGACATGCGCCGTCTTTCTCATGTCATTATAGGAGGCGCTGTTTTTATTTCTGTTTCTCTTTTCATTCTCGGCCTTGCTTTCGGAAAATCTGTATTTGAACTATTTGAAACGGTTGTTCTTCTGGGTGTATCTGTCATTCCGGAAGGACTGCCTATCGTCATGACACTGGTCCTTGCAAATGGCGTGTGGCGTATGGCAAAACGTAATGCCCTTGTGAAGAAACTTCAAGCGGTAGAGGCGCTTGGCCAAACAGATATCATTGCCGTTGATAAAACAGGAACACTTACAAAAAATGAATTAGTCGTACGAAAAGCATACGTGAACGGGAAAAGTTTTGATATCTCCGGAAGCGGATATGAACCAACGGGAGAGATTGTATGTGAAAACACTCATGATGTCGCCTTAAAAAACCACGATCTTCATACTCTCGCATCGTATGCATCACTCCTTTCAAACGCACGCATTGCATACCTTGAACAACAAAAGGAATGGCATGTGAGTGGTGACCCGACTGAAGCTGCTATGCGCGTGTTCGCTCAGAAACTCGGACTTCATCGAGAAAAGCTTGATATACATTTCCCGCGTGTTGCTGAGGTACCTTTTGATTTTAAAACAAAGTACCATGCAATTCTTTTACATCAAAAAGAAACGTCTCTTATTCTTCTTGCAGGTGCGCCAGAGGTAGTCCTTGAACGATCACACTATATATATCAAGATGGCGTCGAACATCCTTTTAGTGAAAAACAGCGAGCTCACATCACACAAGAAATTCATACCATGTCCGAACAGGGGTATAGAGTTCTCTGTATCGCGTACTCAATACAATCGTCCCCCATCTCACTCTTGCAAGATACTGAAATCCCACCACTCACGTTTCTTGGATTTCTTTGTTTTGAAGATTCTCTTCGAGAAGAAGTGTTTGATGCTGTCCAGAGAGCTGGACATGCAGGAATTCACGTCATTATGATCACCGGTGATCATGCACTCACTGCAAAAACTATTGGATTAAAAGCGGGGATCTTCCATGAGGGTGATCGCATTCTTACGGGTGATGAAATAGACAGGATGGATGATGAAGAATTATATGATGCACTCCTTCATACAACGATATGCGCACGTGTTACACCGGATCATAAATTACGAATTATCGAAGCGTACAAGAAAAAAAATAAAATTATCGCTATGACCGGTGATGGAGTCAATGACGCTCCGGCGCTTGTTGCCGCAAACCTCGGTATCGGTATGGGAAAAATTGGTACTGAAGTCAGTAAGGAAGCATCTGATATTATTCTCCTTGATGATAACTTCGCAACAATCATTGCCGCGATCGAAGAGGGAAGAAGAATTTATCGCACAATAAAAAAAGTGATTCTGTATCTTCTTTCAACAAATCTCAGTGAAGTTCTCACTATCGCAGGAGCAATTCTTCTTAATATCCCCCTCCCTCTCGTCGCTGTCCAAATCATCTGGCTCAATTTTGTAACTGATAGCTTCCTTGATGTGGCGCTTGCGATGGAAGAGAAAGATAAAGATCTTCTTTCTCAACGCTATCCGCGCACGGCACGTATTCTTGTTGACCCACTTATGCTCTGGCGCATAGGATGTATGGCATTTCCGATGGCTGGAAGCGCACTCTATCTCTTCATCCAAACCTACCCTACCGACCTCACAAAAGCATGGACCATCTGTCTCACGACACTCGCGGTATCCCAATGGATTAATGCGTGGAATTGCCGTTCAGAACATATATCTGTTTTCCGCATGAATCCATTTTCAAATAAATTTCTCTTGGCAGCTCTCGCAATCGTGTCTATTCTCCATCTTAGTGTCATTTATCTCCCCTTTATGAATCATATATTCCGTACCACACCGTTGACGCTCCAAGATTGGTCTGTCATTCTAAGTGTATCATTACTCGTTATTCTTGTTGAAGAAATTCGAAAATTATTCCATCGTCGACTTCTTCGCTTGGCTACCGCATAACTCTCATGGAAAACATCCTTCATTTTGATCTCGCCCTTTTCCTTAAAACTGCCGGGTATCTTGGCATGTTTTTTGTTGTATTCGCTGAATCCGGCCTTCTTGTTGGTTTTTTCTTACCCGGAGACAGTCTTCTTTTTACTGCTGGCTTCCTTGCCTCACAACATTTTTTTGAGCTTATACCACTTATAAGCATCACACTCCTTGGGGCTATTGCCGGGGATAGCGTCGGATACACGTTTGGAAAAGCAATAGGTCCTAAAATTTTTACTCGAGAGAATTCATTCTTTTTTCATAAAGACCACCTTGAACGGGCGCGCATCTTCTATGAAAAACATGGAGGAAAGACAATCATCTTCGCACGTTTCTTACCGATTATTCGTACGTTTGCACCTATTCTTGCTGGTGTGGGGAATATGAAATATCCTACTTTTCTTTTTTATAATATTGCCGGTGGTGTCCTTTGGACATTCCTTCTCACACTCTTTGGTTATTATCTTGGCAAAACAATCCCTGATGTAGATAAGTACCTTCTTCCGATCATACTCGGCATTATCGCCATATCTCTCACCCCAAGCATCGTCCACATTCTTTATTATAAATTTTCTAGAAAATAATAAACCAGTGTCATTCGTGACACTGGTCTTCAATGGTTACTAGCCGCTTTGCTTTTTCGCCTTTTTGGCGCGCTTGACGGCGTTCTTTTCTTGCTTCTGCCGCTTTGCCTCTACGGAAGCGGCTTTGCTCGCTTCCTTTGCGGCAGTCTTTCTTGTTTTTTGGTGACCCAAGTTATTTTGCTCCTTTCTTGGTGTCACTTTTCTCTTTGGGGTTACCGGATGGCTTCCCCTTCTTGGATTCCTTAGGCTTTGCCACACTGGAAGCCTTCTTAATTTTCACACTTTCCTTCTCGGCTTTTTTTGCCTCGATATTGACCTTCTGTTGGTTGGTAGCAGCCGCCTTCCGCGCCCTTTCTGCGTTTCTCTTTTCGAAGGTATCCAGATCCGTATTGATCTGGATAGCGAGCTTTGAGATCTCCCTGCCAGCGTACCCGCCAACTTTCTTGATGGAACGCTGGAAACGGTGCTGGAGAACCTCTAATTGCTCTTCGGAAGTACGCGCTTGTCGCGCAGCCTGTCGACTCTGTGCTGATACTTGTCGAGCACGTTTCCGAGGATCATTCGAAAGTTCCTTCACTTCTTGGCTGGGCTTGGTTCGCACCGGCCGAGTCTGAGAAGTTTGAACTTCCTGGATTGCATGCTCTTCATTAGCCAAAGTATCGCAAACCCATTGAAGGGTTCGCTCACCATCATCGATGCCCTGCTCGATCGCCTTTGAAGCATCCTCGATGACCTCGTCGATAACTCGGCCGACTTCTTCGAATCCGTCGAAAAGCGCATCAAGGGCATCGTCTATGAACTCTTCCACTCTCGGAGTGGCCCCAGTAATAGATTCGAGGACAATGTCCCCAAGATTCTTCTTTTTACCCACGATTTAGTTACTCCTTCACTTCCGATCCAAGTACATTAGATCGAATCCAGGGTGTCTGATACGACCAATATAGTAGCATGATATCCTTATATTGTCAAGGACAGGGACTACTTCTCATCCTACCATTCGAGTGCACCACCTACTTGATATTCTGTTACGCGAGTTTCAAAAAAATTCTTCTCCTTAGAGAGATCGATCGCCTCAGACATCCAGGGAAACGGATTCGTGCTTTGATACTGAATAGGCAGACCAATTCGACTGAGTCGACGATCTGCGATGTATTCAATATACTGTTTAAAATTTTCAGCATTCATGCCAAAAATACCCTTTGGAAACACCTCTCGCGCAAAGGTGTATTCAAGTTCTGTCGCCTGCCGAATGAGACCGACCATTCGTTTCTGAAAACTTTCAGTCCATAATTCCGGCTGTTCTTCTTTGATTGTATTTACAAGATTGATACCAAAGTTAAGATGCTGTGATTCATCTCGCATAATATACTGGATTTGTTCTGCGGAACCGATCATCTTATTCTGTCTTTGAAAGCCAAACATAACGGCAAAAGAACTGTAGAAAAAGATGCCTTCCATGATAATGGAAAAAACAATAATGTTCTCTAAAAATTTCTGATCACTCTCAAGTGTGCCTGTCTTAAAATGCGGATCAAAGATACCCTCATTGAAACTCAAAATAAAGGTATCTTTATTATAAATCGCCTCAACTTCCCTGTACATGTTAAAAATCTCCCCCTCATCAAGACCAAGACTTTCAACAATATATTGATATGAGTGCGTGTGGATCGCTTCTTCATACGCTTGACGTAATAAATACATTCTGCACTCGGGAGATGTTACGTGTTTGTATGCGGCAAGGACAAGATTATTGGCAGCAATAGAGTCAGCGGTCGTAAAAAACCCAAGGACAACTTTGAACGCCTTTCGTTCATCTTCCGTAAGAACACTATTTGATTTCCATTGCTCAATATCTTTCTGCATGCTGATCTCCGTTGGAAGCCAATGGTTTGCATTACCGACGTTATAACTCGTCCATGCAAACGTATGTTTCATTGGATAGAGCTGGATAACATCAGCATCAGCGCCGTTGATAATCCGACGGTTATTGATGTTTATTCGTTCATTTGTTCGTGTAATTGGCATAATTATTATTGGCAAGACTCACATGTTGGATCTTCTATTTTACACAGCGGCATCATCTCTGATGCATCTTTCCGAAGACCTTGAGTAACAATATCTGATACTGTCACAGGCGTGGAAATAGCTTCAACAACAGTGGTCTGCGTTTGAGTAACTATGGGCTCAGGCAAACCGACCGCGACTGAAACATTTCGATTGTGTGTCGAACCGTATTCTGTCGTATTGACGGTTGATTTCTCAACCTGGGATGCGGCAAGGGTACGAAGGTAGTATGTTGTTTTAAGACCCATCATCCATGCATAGAGATATATCTCGTTTAATACCTTGCCGGATGAACCGGTGAAAAAAATATTAAGTGATTGACTTTGGTCGATCCACTTCCCTCTCGCCGTCGCTGCTTTGATAAGCCATTTTGGTTCGATATCAAATACTTCTTTATATTTAGCGCGAATGGATTCTGGAATTTCATGGATCTCTCCTATCCCCCCGTCATAATATTTGATCTTCCCAAGCATTTCACAATCCCATAATTTGAATTTTTTAAGATCTTCAACAAGATAGGGATTAATGACGATAAAATCTCCGCTCTGATTTGATTTCACGTAAAGATTCTTATAGATCGGCTCGATAGATGGAACACTCCCTGCGATATTTGAAATGGTTGCCGTCGGTGCGATTGCCATACAATTTGAATTGCGCATTCCATGTATACGAATCATCCCCCGCACATATTCCCAATCAAGACGTGATACACGAGACGTTGGGACACTCTCACCACGCTCTTTTTCAAGAAGATCAATGGTATCGAGAGGTAGTAAACCACGATCCCATTTTGATCCTCGAAAACTTTGATAGGATCCCCGTTCCTTTGCGAGATTAACTGATCCAAGAATTGCATAATAGGAGATTACTTCCATGCTTTGATCGGCAAATTCTACGCACTCTTCTGAGTCAAATTTAATGTCAAGCATGTATAACGCATCTTGAAATCCCATAAGTCCTAACCCAACAGGACGATGTTTAAGATTCGAAAACTGTGCTTCTTTTGTTGGATAAAAATTAATATCAATGACGTTATCCAGCATACGCATTGCGATCGTAACCGTATCACGTAACAGTTCAACATCGAGCCGACGATCCTTAATATGCTTTGCAAGGTTCACTGAGCCAAGATTGCACACTGCCGTCTCGTCCGCGGAAGTATTGAGGGTGATCTCAGTACAAAGATTTGAATTATGGATAACGCCAACATGATCTTGTGGGGAACGAACATTTGCCGCATCTTTAAAAGTCATCCAGGGATGACCTGTCTCAAATAACATGGCGAGCATCTTCTTCCAAAGATCCCGAGCTTTCATAGTCTTTGTAAGTCGCATTTTCCCCTCACAAGCAAGTTGTTCGTAGTATACATATCGCTCTTCAAATCGACGACCGTAGGTGTGATGAAGATCTCCGACCTCATCCGGAGAGAATAATGTCCATTCCGCATCATCACGCACGCGTTTCATAAAAAGATCCGGAATCCAATTCGCGGTATCCATGTCATGTGTCCTTCGTCGTTCATCGCCGGTGTTCTTTTTTAATTCCAAAAAATCTTCAATATCGATATGCCATGTCTCAAGATACACACACGCAGCCCCTCTTCTGCGACCACTCCGATTAATGGCATGCGTTGTGTCATTTGCCACTTTAAGAAAAGGAATCACTCCTTGACTTTCCACACCCGTCCCCTTAATAAGTGCCCCGGTGCCTCGAAGGTTTGTCCAATCAGTTCCGATACCGCCGGACCATTTTGATAGCTGAGCATTATCTCCAATAACTTTAAAAATATGATCAAGGGAATCCGTCACAGTATTCAAATAGCATGCGCTCATCTGTGGATGTATTGTCCCTGCATGAAAAAGGGTTGGGGTTGTGGGGACAAATCGTAAGGTGGAAATAATATCGTAAAATTGTTTCGCTCTGTCATTTTTATTATCTTCATGGAGAGACATACCCATAGCAACACGCATCCAAAACGCCTGTGGCGTCTCAAGAATTTTTTTCTGATAGGGATCCTGAAGGAAATACCGATCTGCGAGAGTTTGCGCCCCGAGATAAAGAAGAAGATCATCCCGCTCGAGCACAAGTCTCTGGCTCAATCCTTCCAAATCAAAATAAAGAAGACGAGGGTCTAGACGTTGCAATTCAACACCCTTTTTAATATTTTTTACAAAACTTTCACGGTATTGTTGTTCCATCCGTGTCACGTCAAAATCTTCTCCCACTATCTCTTGAAGAACTTGGTGGTTAAGAAGGCGTGCAGCGAGTTTTGAATATGCTGGGTCTTGCTCAATAAAAGAGCGAACTGTCATGATGAGTGCATGGTAAATATCCTTTGTCGTAATACCTTCGTAGAGTTCACTTCGACATTGGACTACAAGCGTTTGAACATCTGTCCCCTCTTCGATACTCTGCGTAAAATAGCCAACGCATTTTTTTAATTTCTCGAGTGAGAAACGCTCCCTCGCTCCATTTCGTTTTATTACAAGGAGTTCATTATTCTCAAGTTTTTCAAGAAGATCTCTCTGTTTTTTCTCACGCTCTTTTTGATGTTCATATCGGTAAATAATATACGATCGTGCGACATCAAAGAAACCACGATCGGCAATTGCCATTTCTACAACATTTTGAACATCTTCAACACCAGGAACGCGATCTGTAAATCTCTCTTCCAATGAAGAAAGAACGCCATCGGAAAGTTCACGGAAAGCAGTATCATCGAGCTTAGCTCCAACACTTGCAAACGCTTTTTGCATGGCAGACTCAATGTGGTCGCGATCGAATTGGACAATCTGACCGTTGCGCTTCTTGATGGTTTGTATCGGCATACGAACAAGGGGTTAATGGGTCTTTTTAAAGAGAAAGTAAAACGGCCCTTACGTGCCGTTTTTCCAGATCAGTTCTTATACACAAATCGTATAAGATGTGATTCATACCAGAACAGTTGGTGAGATCATCCTATCAATATTTTTTTTTACTGTCATGTGGATAAAGACGAAAAAAAATGAATATAAAAAAGCACCCCCTAATTGGGTGCTTTTTCTTCCTAAATAACCTCTATTATTTTTCCGAAGATACTTTCCAGTGAACCCTACAGAGCTCTCCGTGGATGCGGTAATCTTGATATGCAGATGTTGCAGCGACAGAACCCATTGCAGCTGCTGTGATATCTTGTTTAAAACCACCAAAAAGGTTCGCGATATCCCCAGCCGCATAGACACCCTCAACATTTGTGCGCATCAATGGATCTACCTTGATATATCCTTGCATGTCGAGCTGGACACCGATAGATTTTGCAAGATCTGATTGTGGGTTGGCTCCGATTTCAATAAATAACCCATCAAGTGAGAGATTGTCTATATCTTTATGTGCTTTACTAAGGAATATTCCTGAAAATTTCCCTTCTGTTGTTTTGATTTCTTTTACTTGTGTTTCGAAGAGAACTTCCACCTTATCGCCAAACTCCTTCATGTGATCGACATTGATGGGCTCTGCTCTCATCGAGGTACCTCGAACGAGCACATAAATTTTCTCTGCATACTCAGCGAGGAGATTCACAGCCTTCACGGCGCCATCCCCTCCGCCAACAACCGCAACGGTCTTTCCCCCATACAATGGAGCGTCACAGGTAGCACAATAATGCACGCCCTTGGATATGAGCTCCTTCTCATTGGGAAGGCCCAATTCTCGATGCTTACTTCCGACACCAAATATAAGAGTTTTCCCAACATATTGAGTGTCACCAACCGTTACGACAAAACAATGATCTGGGTGTTCTATGGTAGAAACCCACCCATCAATGACTTGGGCACCGACAGAGACAGCTTGCTCTTTCATTTTTATCATCAAATCAAGACCGTCGATAGCGTTAAACCCTGGATAATTCTCAATGGATCCACCCACACTCGTATATCCTCCAAATTCAGCACCAACAACAAGGGTTCTCATTCGATATCTGCCAGCATAAATCGCCGCTGAAAGCCCGGCAGCTCCTGACCCAATGATAATAAGATCGTATATCATAGTACCCACCCCTAACTTTCTTTTTTTTCTTCATCTTCCATGCAACACATCTTCGCGTCTCCTTCTTTTGTGTCCTTGCAGCACATATTTTCTGGTGAACACGCGCCATTCATCTCGCATGTCATAGCTCCTTCTTCCCCACAACATCCCCCGCCACAACATCCTTCTTTTCCCTTCATTGTTTCTTCATTCATAAGAAAATAATTATAAACCGAGAAGTTCAGCTAATTTTGCTTTATTAAAGCCAATAACAATCGTACCATCGATATCAATAACGGGAACACCGAGTTGACCTGTTTTCTTTGTCATATCTTCACGGGCAACTACATCAACAGAAACATCCTTCTCTTCATATTCGACATTGTGCTCCTGAAAATATACTTTTGCAAGCTTGCAATAGCCGCACGTTGGCGTCGAATATATTGTAACCTTTGGCATAGCAGGTAAACATAAATGATTAGTATCCAAAATACTACGCTCTTTCAAAAAAAAAACAACTCCGATGAATCGGAGTTGTTTTTTGTATTACCAGGAGTTCTGGTTGTTGCCGCCGCCGTAGCCGCCGCCACGGTTGTATCCGCCACTCCTTCTAGGAGGACGATCTTCCATTGGGCGTGCTTCGTTGACAGTGAGCTTTCGGCCTTCAAATTCCTTGCCGTTAAACATTTCGATCGCCTTGTCTGCCTCTTCATCAGAGGACATTTCGACGAAACCGAAACCTTTAGAACGACCGGACATACGATCCATAACGATCGTTGCCGAAGCTACAGTACCAGCTTGTGAGAAATAGTCCTTCAAGCCGTCTTGGGTGGTGTTGTAACTCAACCCACCAACATATAACCTTTTTGCCATAGGTATTGGTAGTCTTTATTTTGTAATGTACGTGTAAGGCGACCACTTTCTCGCTGTACTCTTTAGGGAGCCTCTGTTACCTCAATGTTTAAAAATAAAAGGCAAACGTTCGAGAACACTTACAACTTTCATCAGTATAGCATGCCCTTCGATCCTTGTCAATACCATTAAAGAAAAAACCGCCAAAGATCGTACTATCTTTGGCGGGGGCGTCTTTTCTGTGTTACTTCATAAGATTTTCGAGAAACTTCTTGAGATCCTCAAGGGGACCCCTCATTTTATCAACAGACTCCTTCATAGAACTCTGATACGCCAAGAACCCCTTAACGACTTCCTGTTGAAGTTTGAGAAATTCTGGCAATTTCTGAAAAATCTTGACGATGTCTTCCTTTGGCATACCTACGAGCGTATCGAGCTCAAGAACGCTCACCATGAGCTCCGCACGATATCGAAGGATCTGGTCACGGAGATCGGAGTCTTCGACATGGACAGTAGAAAAATTCTCGGCAGCCGATTTTACGAATTTGAGAAGAATCCCATAGCGATCCTTTGGTCGATCCGGAAATGCCTCTACACCGCTAAATTTCTCAATCTGCTCACTAACCTTGCGGGGTGATAGACCTGTTACCCGGGAGATGTCCTCACTCTCGAATCCAACCGAGAAAAGTTCCCGAATGATCACACTTGCCCACTCCGGGGGTACACTCCGTAGAGCCATCCGATGACCTCTCTTTCTCTATACGGAACAAAAAAATAGTACTATATACTCATTTTTATGTCAATTCCCGCCTCCGCAGCTCAAAAAAAATCCTTACTGGGAAGTAAGGATTACTATCTATTACGCCGGAATAACAGAATGAGCGAGGATGGGTACAACCTCATAATCATGACAACCGAACACTTCAATATTCGTATCTTTGAGGGCTTCTCTCACTGTTTGAACAATTTCATCAATCTGAGTGTCTGTTGAAAATGGATCATGGTGAGTAAGGCCGAGCTTCTTTGCGCCAGCACGCTGTGCTACCTGTGCGACATAATCTGGTGTGGCATGACCCCAACCAGCCGTCCTTGTATCATATCTTTCTCGAGTGTACTGACAATCCATAATAAGAAGATCCGCATCCTTCACATGCTCTAGGATTGATGCAGGAATGGCATCTTGATTTTCGTGATCTGTGACAAACACAAAAACGCTTCCAGTCGGACCATCTTCGAAACGATACGAAATCGTTTTTTCAGGATGGTTACTCTTATGCATCTTGATAATCAAACACTCTTCAAGGGGGTATTGATACCCAAGACCAAATGGAAATTGTCCATTCTTCCTTGCGACAACATGTTGAAAATCGTCCAGGGCAATAGTCTTCACACCACCTTCTGGATGGATAGTAAGTACAAGAGTAGTTGGAAGACGAATATCGACAAAATCAAGATGACTTGCAACTTCTTCGAAGGGAACCGGGAAAAGTGGAGGCTTCATGATTGTTTCATAGACTTTCTTCCCACCGATGCCATGTTCTTGAGGACCATACAGTGTCAACGGGATATGTCTCATGTATGGCAAAGGGCTCAAGGGAAACCCTTGCGTATGGTCATGATGCCAATGTGAGAATAGGAGGGAAAGAACTTCCCCTCCATTTCTTAAAAAATCACGAGAAAAAGGGATAAAACCCGTGCCGGCATCAATCGCAAGCCACATACCCCGGGGAAGAGCTGATGATTCAACTCTCACACATGTTGTGTTGCCACCATATTGAATAGAATCCTTCCCTGATATGGCGGTACTGCCACGGGTTCCATAGAGAGTTACTTCCATTTCATAACCATCCTTTCCTCTTTCAAAGACCAGAGTTTACGAACGAAAGAATAACACAAAGAACGTTTCCTGTCAATCTTCTTCAAAAGAAAAATTATACTAGATAAGTATATATTTTTCTATGTTTCTACGGTATCTAAAAGAATAGCTAACTCGCGGCGAAGAAGTTTATGAGCCTCATCAAGGGAAAACCATGCGGAATATACCCCCTCCTCTGCTATGGCAGCTATCTTTAATGGTTTTGCGTGGAAGAGAGTAAGTCGAACAAATTCACCTGTCTGTCTATTGGTGTACCCTATATCCCCAAGCGTCTTCATTATCTCAACATCATACCCCGTTTCTTCTTGTACCTCTCGCAATGCTGTCTGTTCAAGAGTCTCTCCAATCTCAGCATGTCCTTTTGGAAAGGCCCAATTCTTCCTTTCCCGATCAGTTACGAGAAGTACTTCATTTTTTTCGTTTACTATAACACAACCCGCTTTAAGTGTTTCGTTCTGTTCATTTTTTATTTTTACTTGCTTGACCATATGTCATTCTTAAAAAAATAAAAGCGAGGATTTTCCTCGCCAGTAGAGCATCTTAAGTATGAAAACGCTTCGCCCCAGACCATGAGTCATTTTCTTCTAAAGGATGATCAAACCAAAGCCGAGCACTGGCTACGTCGCACATATGCGCAACAGTCGCAAGTGGACCCATAACGCGCCGACGATTCGTATAATCGCTTAACTCACCTTCCGCGTACTTCATGCCGTTTTCTTGTTCAGGGGTGAATATAATGCCATATTCCGCAAGCTTTGCCATACGGAAACGTTGATGATCTTCTTTGGTTTGCATTGTCTGTTTGTGATGTAGTTGGCTATCTCCATGGATCTCGTATTTCCATGGTTTCTCAATGTCATGTAAAAACACCACGAGAAGCAAATCAGAAAGCGAGAATGGCAGAGAACGAAGTGTACAAAGCCTTTTATAGAGAACAACGGCGATGTTCATTATTTCTTGAACGTGATCGAAATACCCACCCGGCCATGCTTGATGGTTATTTGTCGAACCCTGCACAAGCTGAAAAAGTTTCCGATTATCTCCAAGAATACGAGAACACGCGGAACGATTTGGTTCGTCGATCATCTTTATCATCTGTTCAACCGTGTAATATTTCGATTGCACTAGACACCTCCCTATCCAATAATAACGAACTGATTTTATCCTAACAAAAAAATGAATAAAGTCAAACTATGCCAAGCCGAATAGGTACGTACCCATATCACTGGATTGAATGCCACACTATTTCAAAAAGTGACTTTCTGGTTCTGGAGAAAGAATCGTTCTCTATGATAAACATCATATTGTTAAACTTAGGCGATATAAATGCCACCAGTGATTCCGTTATTATTTCCGTAAATGGGAGTTTATATGTTGACGGTAAAAGTTTGGAAATTCTATTTTCCTGACTGTCTTTTGCGATGATTTGTTTTGCATAGGCTGAAGTTGTAATAAGTTGCTTGCTTAACACACCGAGTTTTTTCTTTTTGGCAATTATTTCATTAACGATATATTTTTCTCGTGCGTAATTCAAAAAATTCTCCCCCTCGGTAATGATCCTATATTCTTTCTCTTTCGTATTAAAGACCATATCCCATACCTGCTTAAAACCGGCTGCACCATATAGAAAGTACACGCGGGGTTTTTTATTGATATAGGCGGCTTTTTCTTCCAAGAGTGTAAGGGATTCTTCAAAGTTTGTTATTTTTTCTCTGGCGTTCTTGAGGAGTACCGCAGGGTGTTCGGGAATATAATATACCTTCTTGCCCGTTTTCGTACATACAAGCGCGCCTGCATCAGTAAGTTCCTCCAAAATATAATAGAGCGTTGTTCTTTTGATCTTCGCTTCTTTGGCGAGCTGCTGAACGGATGCCTCGCCCAACTCTAATGCGGCAAGATAAATCTTTGCCGCTTTAGAAGTAAAACCAAGATTTTTAACAATGTCTACCAAATCACTCATATATATCTACTGTAGTGCATGTACTGTGGTCTGTCAAATGTTGTCGAAATATTAGACAAAAAGTATTGTATATTTGTACATCCATACTATACTTTACGACAGCACACTCATAAAGGAACGGGTATGACACTGATACTGTTCGGCGGCGTCCAAGGCGTTGGTAAGACAACTCTCCTGTCCTGGCTCGAACATAGGTTCGCGGAACGAATCACATTATTAGACCCGGGTGAATTGTTTCGACGTTATTTCTATAACGAAAAATTAAAGACAGTCGAAGAAATAGAAGAGCTCATCGTAAGTACACTAGAGAAAGTGCCTCATGACGCCGTAGTGGTCGTACACTGGCATTACGCTGTGAGGCGACCTTCAGGGTACATCCCACAGATTAGTTTTCCACGACTGAAACGATTAGCGAGCCGTGGGAAAATTGATCAGGTTGTACTCCTTGTAGTAGAGGTGCCAGTTGATGTCATATATGAACGACGGATAATGGATTTCTCGTCGAAAAAACGAGCGCTTGTACGATCAGTCATCCATGAAGAAATCGCCACTGATGAAACATTTCTCATGAGATACCAAGATGCTTTTTCAAAAGCGCTCGGTGATCATCGTGTCCTTATCTTTCGCGTGCCAAACACTAATCTAGAAAAAGCAAAACATGTTCTTAGAAAGTTTTTTGATTCACTCTTGAAGTGAACGCGAAGAGAAGAATGCACTTCTCTTTTTTTATGTCTAAAAGTTAGACAAAATGTATTGCTCCTTGTCACACTCATTGCTAGGATAGCAGTATATGAAGAACTATATACTCGTCGGTCTCGGACCACATGCAAAAAGAATATACTACCCTTTCTTGGAAAAACACGGGGCACGATTTGATATTCGCTTGAAACTCCTCATAGAGCTTGAAAACCAGTCAAAGCAAGTAACTGCATTTTTGAGAGAGAGAGTATTACAACCAGAAAAAGTAGTATACCTTCCAAATAACAATACTAATAGAATGGGAGCGGCATTGGATGGGGTCGCACAAAAAGAGCTGGACTCTCTGATCCAGAGAGAAAAAATAGATGGCATCATTATCTCCACGGAACCAAAGGCGCATAAGATATATGCGGAGTGGGCACTCAAAAAAAACATAACCGTATTGATGGATAAACCAATTACCGCTCCATTATACCCAAGTACAGATATCCAGTCAGCGCATAAGATATACCAGGATTACCTTGATCTTGAAAAATTACTTAAAAAAAGTAGTGCCAAATGTTATGTAACCTGCCAGAGAAGAAATCATAAAGGGTACGTATTCATTCGGGAGTATCTAAAGAAATTTGTATCTGATTTTGAAGTCCCCATCTCATATATCGACGTATACCACGCGGATGGAGCATGGAGCTTGCCACATGAATTTCAAAAAGAAAATCATCCATATAAGTATGGATATGGAAAACTCATGCATTCTGGGTATCACTTCGTTGACTTGTTCGCTTGGATCGCACAAGTCAACTTGTACCTGGAAAAAATGCGCCCTGAAACAGCAAACATATATACGGCACGATTCACTCCTAACGATCTCTTCAACCAAATAGATGAAACGGCGTGTACGAAACTTTTTAATCAGAAAAAAATTCGAGATTTCTACAAAACATACCACCGAGAACAGTATGAAAGATTTGGCGAGCTTGATGTATATACCCTCATACAACTGATGCGAGGCAAAAACGTGGTAACAACCGGTTCAATCAACCTGCAACAAAATTCTTTTTCAAAAAGAGGATGGTTTGATTTGCCACAAGACACTTACAAGGGCAATGGACGGATACGTCATGAACGAATAAACATACAGGTCTCCCATTTTTTAAACATTCAAGTGCATTCGTATCAATCCTGTAAGGTTGGGAAAAATGCACCTGAGCCTGGGGACGTCGGGAGTGAAGACCATTTCGACATATTCATCTTTAGGAATAAAAAAGTCGTAGGCGGCAAAGATTTTATCAAGTATTCCATCGGGAAAGAGATGAAGAAACACAATCAAACAGACTCATATTACTTGGGCCATAATGAAAAAGCACGAGAGACCACGCTTCTCAACTTTATCGAAGGTAAAAATGATACATCAGAGCTTGAACACCACAAATTTACCAATCAACTTCTCTCAAACATATACGTATCAATGGCCCAGGAAGCACACACAGGTAATGCGCAATTAACATTTCCACTATAATCATCTCAACCATGCCCTTCCAAAAAAAACATATTATTGAGTCAACGTCATACCTGTGGCATCAATTACTTATTGAGAATCACGTGCGTGTGTGTGGGACCGTAGTAGAGATAGCTCCGGGGTATGAAATAAAAATTGGCAATGCCCTAGCTCTTCTTGGTTTTCGGGGGACTGTATTTGTAATAGAGCCTGATCAAAAAGCAGCATGCCATATCCAAGACACGTATCACCGTATACTGCCGTACGCGACCGTTCGAGTCGTATGTAAACCTCTGCAAGAGATCAAGGTGGGAACTGATGTCCCCTGCGAAATAGATGTGTTAGTCGCAAGCCATCCATTTGATGATATGGTAATTGCTTTGATTGCTCAAAACATAGATTTTTTTTCTCAGGAAAAAAAACAGGGTGCAGAAGTATCTCCCGCTATAAAAAAAATGTACGATGGTATACGAGATGAGGAATACGAAAATGGCATACGAACCACGACAGAAACCTGGAAACATTTTATTGAAAAAATAAAACCCCACTGTTTCATTGCGAGCCAATACCCCAGTCATACGCTTACGATTAAAGGTCTCTTCAAGCGAGAGAAAAGCGGATTTATTGTTCTTGAAGAACTGAAACGATTGTATAAAAATTATCTAGTGGAGCAACATCATAAACACTCATTCGGCTTTAAAGGAAACCCGAAATGGTGGATCGTCATCAAAGAGCCTCATAACATTAATATATGATGCAGCCTCGTGCGATACAACGACTAGGAGTATCCATCTTTGTCCCTCAACGAGCGCGACGGTTGGTGCCGAAAGAGTACGAGATTATATATGTCGACACTGCATATTTTGGAGACAGTAAACCTGACACGGTCAAAAAACAGATCAAAGATCTCGCGATTGTTCTCAGTAACGAAAGGTTGCCTTCTTCGGGGAATATTATAGCCTATGCCGATCGTCAAAAAGATAGAACAGGTATAGGCCTCAGTGGGAATGAAGGTTCCGGAAGAGCTGTGTATTACGGCGATAGATTCAATATCCTTGGGGTTGGCAAAACAACTCTTTGCAAGAGTATCGTTCAAAACCACAGCACAGGAAGGTTAGAAATCGTAGGTGCCATGAGACGCATCATTCTTTCCCAATGGATTAATTATTTTACCAAAAGAACACCGGTGCATCCCCTCCTTATCGCACTCAAAGAAACAACGAGCGTAAAATGGAATCCTGACCCTATCCCCTTAAGTTTACTTATACGGATAGATAACGGAGACCTCGACAGACCGAGCCATGTCGAACAGTCACCTGAAATATCCATTCATTTTGAAAAAATCATAAGTGAATACGCAAAACTTGATGCTGAATGCTTCGCCTACCGGATACTGCAAGGAGCATGGTCAACAAGTAATTATTCTCTCAATGGATGCATGATTGATCTTGAATCTGCCTCTTTTGTGAAATACAGAAGTCCCTCCTATACATCTTCATCAAAGCACCCACACAACCGTTTTGGCTATGAAGGACTCGGACTTCTTAGAATTCTACGGCAACTTGCTGGCATAAAAAATATATCTGCCACAAACATAGAACGACACTTTTATCGTGAACGACGTAAACACCTGGGCCGCTGTTTTTTATCACTTCTTGGTATGCCAGATGATCTGGTAGCCTCTTTTTTTGCAAAGCACCAAAATCGCGTGCTATATATTTCTGGACAATTTGAAACATTATCAAAAAAAATTAATACTCACACCGCCTGTCTCAATCTCTACGCACCCATTCCAGATAACCAAGATCCAAGTTTGCTTAATATGTCGAATCTATTTAAAAACCTCGCTGAACTTTATGGGTCTCCACATGCAGAAACAAAAGCCTTCGAATATCTCATAAGAAAAGAAATTCTGCCACGCATGCAACTCAAACAAAAAAATTTGTGTGATGAAACACCACACAACCAGACAGAAACATTCTTGAAAGATCGGGTGATTGTATCCTACGATCAAAGTGAAAATTTTTTAAAAGAAACAAAAAACTTTATTAATGATCTCTTTAGACTACTTGATTTTTTTGATTCAGAAAAATATTTTGAAAAGAAGGACAAGTGGGATCATAGACTCCGCGCCATAAACCAAGATATACCACCCATGTATGAACTGAACAAACAACTTATATCTTTAGCTACATCATATCGCCTTGGGGTAATAAGTCCGCAAGCTCTTGGCGCAAAACTAGAAACACTTTGCACACTGCCGATTCGCTCAATGTAAAACTGACTGCGCGCACTGACAATTTTAAATTTTCTCTAATGGGATACAAATTCGAGTGTATAAAATACGAAAAAATTGTTCTTTAAAAAAAGGGTGGTGCGAACTTTTTTGCACCACCACCTATCGAGGATCCTATTTATTGGGATTGTAGATTCGCTGACGAGGAACTTTTACGACAACCATATCACCCGCATGAATGTTACCGGAGGCATAGATACTTCCGACAACCCCACGCTTGCCGATCGCCGACTTCGGGAATAGGCCCGCCAGTCCATGAATTTGGGGAAACTTTTCCTGGATCGCTTCGCCTGGTCCTTGGCATGGTGTGTTTTCCGACCACACCACCAGCACGGCTGCCCTGATTTGCTTCTCGTCTTTTTGAAAGAACAACATTGTCCCAGTGGGAAGTTCGGTGAGCTTCGGAATACCACTTAACACGAGATTCTCGCCGAGACAACCATATGAAATTTGCTCCGGAAGATCCATCGCTTGTGTGATTTCCATGAGCTCCTCGGTGGAAATAGCGGAAAACTCTCGATGATTTGCGATCTCAATGCCTTTAGGGAGTCCAAAAGAAAGAAGCTCTCTTTCGCGAACATCTGCAAGTCTTGCGCCAGCATGCCTATCACCTCGGATGCCATATCCGCGAATCATCTGAATCTTTGGCACCGACGTCGTAACGAGTGATCCAATACCGTGTGTACCGGAGATAATCGAGCCACTACTAGCTGTCACAAGGACAGCTTCGACTCGTCCTTTCAGCTCAAAGGCTGACCTCATCATCAAAATCCTCCTTGTTTGTGAATTTTCAAAAACGCTTTTCTAGATAGCAGTATGACACAATATGTTAAGAAATCAAACAAAAACGGGAACCCCAAAATCTACATAAAAACTACTCCCACAAAGATTAGACGCTCAGAGAAACGAGTCTTCTGACAATCTTCTGACCGAGTTTCACGGATTCTTTACCTTGGCTGACAGAAAATTTCTTAAGATTTTGGTAATACCAATTATCTTGAATTTTAAAAAGCGGCAAAGCCTCTCCTGGCGGAAGAGGCCATTGATTTTTCTGTTCAAACCAAATACGTATAGCGAATTCGTAAAAAATACCGGCATAATAGTATTGAACCTCTGGAATACCTTGATATTTTTTCAATTTACCGAGCTGACGATCTAATTTTTCAATTCGCTTCTTACAGGCTGTATGGTACAGCTTAAAGGGTCCCTTTTTGAAGGCTTTTTCCGTTCTTCCCATGACCTTAGAAAGTTCACCGTTAGTGTTATCGAAAAGAACTTTTACTGGAAACAACGGTGCATATGGAATTGTGAGAATACCATCAGAGATAAGTGGCCATTTCTTTGCGGTTACATCAAGTAATTCCCCTTTGAAATCGTAAAATCCCCCCTCAAACACTTTTCCCGTCAAAAGAAAAAGATCCCAATCACTCGTTTTACTTTCCATACCTCGTGCCCGTGAACCGGCAAGAATAATGGCATTAGGATGATATTTTTTTATAAGATGCTCTACAATTTGTTCCTCGATGGATTTCTTTTTCATAATTCTATACCACGCTATACTTCATATTCTTTATCAATCTCGAAAACACTGAACGTTATGCCATGTCCTTCCAGTACTTTGGGGGGTATGAGGTGAGTTGATCCGGGAACCTTCAAGATACCCTCGTGTACAGGAAAACAAAATGATGGATTCACTGCTATGGCATAATCGATCGCCTCTGAAAGCTTCATCCAGGGACCTGCTACCGGAAGAGCAAGTATCTCAATCTTCCTCTGTGGATGTGTAAATGCATCGCCAGGATAAAATAATCTACCGGCGATAAGATATCCGGTATTTTCTACGGACATTATGGACTGATGCATGCAGGCATGATCCGAACCGATGCCTTCGATACTGACATCTTCTATAAAAATGTTCTGTCCATCCTCAAGAATCGAAAAAGAAATTCCTTTCTTTCCTAGGAGTACTCCTACACTATGATTTGTGTAAATAATTACATCAGGATTATTTGAAATGAGCTGTTTGAGAGAATCAATATCTAAGTGATCCGAGTGTTCGTGAGTGATAAGTGCGACATCAATATGTTTGACTTCTGACTGCTGAGTTGAATATTTCCCGGGGTCAAAAATAATTCTAACTCCTTTTTCTTCAACAAGCATACAGCACTGACCGAATTTTGTAATTTTTATATTATTCTCCCGTTAGTTTCTTATTTATCTCTTCTTTATTTCTGAATGCCTTCTCAAAATCTATCACAAAATGATTGCAGATACATAAAAAAATCATGAAAAATACTGAGGTCAGGACGCGCTTTCTAAAATTTCTCTATTTATCTTGACCCATTCGATCTCAGATCGAATTTTTATCGTCCTAGATTCTGAAAATTCTTTAGAGTCTGGGTCTTTAGCAATGTTTGCCAATATTTCTCGCTTGCTTAAAATTTTCTTTTGTTGCTCTAAAATTGCGTCTATCACATTAGCGTCACCGGTAAATTCGTAGGCGTCACAAAGTGTTCGCATTTTTGTAGCCTGGATGTCGGCAGATATATCGCTGCCGATTTCCAAAAAGGTCCAAAGGAAATATGCAAGATCGTCGACTCGATTGCCGGAAGCAGCTTCATCATAATCAATGAATGCTTTGGGTGTATTATTTTCAAGTACTGTATTCCAGGGTGCGATGTCATTATGGCAAACAACCTCCTTGTCTCCCGCAAGTTCGCTTCCTGCGGTTGCGTCATGAAAATTCCTCATCAGGCGAACAACCTTAACCAACTGGTCGTTTGTCCAATTCATTTCTTCATGTGGCACGGTACCCTCGATAAAACTCAATATCTCGCGTCCCTTTTCATCAATACCAAGAAAACGAGGTGCTGCTTCTAAATCTTTTTCTTCAAGAAGATTGAGAAGCGCATGAGTAAAATCAGAGCGGGGTCCGATAGGACGACGCACGGTATCTCCGACACGAACAACTCCCGCCGCTGTTCTGCCTCCAGATAATGAAACTTCTTGAAATTTATCTATCATAGTATTCAAAATTACAGCTCCTTATCCATCAGAACAAAATCTCGATGGGCATAGTAATCTGGGAGGTTGGCGCGAATTTCATACCCGAGCTTTTCGTAAAACTCTTTCGCCTCCCAATCACTCCCTGTCTCGAGTTTCATTTTATGGGCACCCATTGATCTGCCTTTTTCTTCCGCTTCCGAAACGAGTTTCGTGGCAATCCCTTGTCCTCTATATTCTTTTGCTACGATCAATGATTCCATAAGCAAGACACCCATATCAAACATAAGTGTGATGTAGCCGATTATTTTTTCATCTTCTCGCGCCACAAAGGCAAATTGAGGCTTTGTAAAATCGAGTTTCTGGTCACCAAAATGCTCTCGGTCAGCATCGGGCCACTCGCGAGAGCTGAGGTCCTTCAAGAGAGGAAGTTCTTTTTCATCCAATTGAATGATATCAATCATATAATACAATTTCGCTAAAAGTGAAAATTGGCGGAGAGGGAGGGATATCACCCACAAGTCTCGTCTCGCCGTCGCGAGGACGAGCTCGCGGGCCGCACCTCGCGATTTTGCCTGCTGGCAAAATATCGCTGCGGTCTTCGAATCCTCCTCGCGACAGAAGCAGTTCTGTCGCTCTCTCCTCACTTAATTTTTTTCAAAAATTTCACTTCGGAGAGGGAGGGATTCGAACCCTCGAGACCCGTGAAGGTCTAACAGTTTTCAAGACTGTCGCTTTCGACCACTCAGCCACCTCTCCAAGTACGTCAGGAGTATAGCGAAATGTTACCTCTTTGTCAAAGAGATAGATAGTTGATACATATTTCAAAACACAACTTCTTTTTCACCCAGCACTGGTATTGGTTTAATAATATTAATATCAAGCCATGCGCGATATGTTGCTAATAACTCTCGAATTCTCCATTTAATCATAGCCGCGTGTTCTCGTTGGTCGGCTGGGACTCCGAGTGCATGAACTCCAAGACGATTACAGAGATACAGTGCGCGGGGGAGATGAAAATAATGGGTCACCACAATAACATCAGTTTGACCAAAAATGTCTCTCAATCGATAACAGCTGTCATACGTTCGTCTTCCTGCATAATCGAGCACCATATCTTCTTCTGGCATACCACGCTTAAGAAGAAATCGTTTCATTGCCATTGGTTCATTATATTCTGCTGCGCGATTATCTCCACTCAGAATGAGTTTTTTCACAATTCGAGCATTATACAACGTAAATCCGGTAAGAAGTCGATCTTCTAATGCGGGGCTTGGCTTCCCACTCACAAGACTTGCGCCCAAAATAAGAGCGACCGGTGTTTTTGGAGCATCATATATTGATATGCTGTTCTTACGAAATGAAAACTGAACATCAGAATAGAGAAGTGCTGCTATGACGCTCCCAATAAAAAGTATGTGTACTTTTCTCATTATTCTATCTCATTATCGAAAAAAGTCCTCCGAAGTTCATCGGAGGACTTTTTGTTGATCACTTATTTAAGAAGCTTATCAATTTCTGCTTTGAGGCTTTCAAAAGGTACAGCTCCCGGAATGAGGACTGATTTACCATTCTTCCCAAGAATAATCGAACCCGGAGTGCCGTCAATTCCTGCGGCTGACCCCTCGGCGGTTTGTTGTTGGACTTTTTGAGCATATTTCCCTCCATCAAGACACTTTTTGAATTTCTGTTCATTCACACCAACCTCTTTTGCGAGGGGGGCAAGACCATCAAGAGGAAATCCTGTCCCGTTTGATGTGGTGCGTTCAAACACCTTATCAAGAAAATTCCAAAACTTAGCATTCCCACCCAATTCAGCGACACATTCTGACGCTTCTGCTTCTTTCTGCGCATTGGCATGAAAATTCAGAGGAAAATGACGATACACAATCTTCACCTTTCCTTTATATTCTTTTGCAACTTGTTGAATAGTTGGGTGAAACCGTTTACAGAATGGACATTCCATATCTGAATACTCAATAAGGGTAACAGGCGCCTTCGCATCACCGAGGACGTGATCATCTTTTGAAACTGGTTTTACTGTGCCAACTCGTGGCGCATTTGGGTCTTGAGATGGAGCAGTGGGGACTGTTCCCGCGTTTCCGGTGTTTGTAACACCAAGATTACCATCTAATCCTGAACCAAGTGTTCTTGTGGCAAAAAAAGTTAATGGCATTGCCATAACTAAGGTTCCTATAAGGGCACCTGAAAAAAATACCTTTTTAGGAGTAAGGGCGATACTGAATGTCATAGCATCTTTTCCCTTTTTTTCTGTTGATGACTTTGGAGCTTGGTCAAAGTCTGGATCATATGGCACCTGCTGGTCATGCTGCATAGAATGATGATTATAAACTTATAGGATTATTTTTATTGAGTTTATCTATCTTGTCAACTAAATAACAAGAATATTCCCTCGATACATGCCCATTGAACAGCTAAACGCAATCGTCCCCTGTTCTTTCGGAGTGAATTCAATAATATTCTCTCCTGTTTTCAACACTTTTTGAATACCAAGTTTTGGCGCCGTAAGCACAGAAAGGCACCCAGCTGCGCCTTGTGTCTCGACAATCCATTTTGTCGGCACTCCAACGCGAACAGTAAAATTATTTGGTGTGTATCCTGATGTATTGACACTCATACGCATAATCTGTTCTCTACCATCATACGTAACGTGCGTGTCGATTGCTCCAACACTCTTTTCATTCACAAATAATCCTCGTATCGAAGTAAGCGATAGTGGATGTCCTATTACCGTAAAACCATTTTGTATATTCATCGCGCCAAGGAGAACAACAAGGGATCCTGAAAATTGAAATGCGTAGTGTTTTGCTCGTCCTTTGAAGGAGCTTAATGTGAGTCCGATGGCAAAAAGAGAAGGAGCTGTCCCAAGCGCAAACGCGGCAAGAAGGGATGCACCACCCCAAAAACTCCCTGTCGTGAGCGCATAGAGTTGAAACGCTTGAGTAAACCCACACGGAAGAAAAAATGTGGCTGCCCCCATGAAAAAAGGTATCCCCGGGTAACGTGTATTCCGTGTTCGCACGATACCACGTGAGATACTTTTTGGCATCAAAGGTATAGCTTTTTTCATGGAAACAGGGAGAATTCCAAGCATATCCAACCCCATACAAAGCATGACAGTTGCGACAATAATCATAAGAACACCGGTTGCAAATGGCGAAATTTTTATAAAAGAACCCATGAGCCCAAGGATACCTCCAAACAAAGTATACGAGATGACTCTTCCGCCCACAAACAATATCGTAGGGTATGCCCGAGCTTTTGGATGCGCCTCTTCATTTTGCCGATAAGACGCTACTGATGAAATCAGAAGACCACTGGTAACAGCAACGCAAGATGATGTAGCAGCGACAAGCCCCATCATGAATGCAGCGCCGCTTGTCACCACGGTATCAAGTGAAATGCCTTTTATACCAAATCCGAGTCGATTAAACAATGCTACGACAAGGACAGCAAGTGCAAAAAACCCAAAACGTTGCGTGAGAGATATATCTCTGTGTGATTCATGGGGTTTCTCTTGCCCCGGAATACGGATACGATATTTTTCTTCACCCAATACATGTTGGAGTATTTTAATGGAAGGTGCATTGCCTGTATAAGAAATTGATGCATGCTGTTTTGTCGCATTCACCTCAACAGCAGTAACACCGGGAATTTCTTTGAATTTTTCTTCAATAATAATTTCACAACTGCGGCATGTCATTCCGTCAATTGAAAGATGCATCTTACGTTCTTCTTGTTTCTCTGATGTAAGAAGTGACACTGTCACTCTGTAAGTTTTCATTTTTTGAGAAACATCTTCGACTTCTATGTTCTTTGTAGCAATAATTCGAAAAACTTTTTTCTCACGATTAACATCAACACTACTAACTCCGTTGATGGATTTCAGATCCGAGATAACTCTCTTGAAATCACTCTCCTCTAACTCACCTTGGAATAAAAATTTGAATGTGAAGATCATACGTGGGAATTATTAAGATAGTGTTCCAAGTTCTCTTAACGCGCTCTTGAACTGAGAAATTGCATTTCGTACGCTTCCTTTACCTATATGATACGAAGCTTCGTGTGCAATTTTATTACGCATAATATGCGCCGGCCATACATTCCGTAATTTTGGATATTTATAGGACATGAGTTTGATACGCTCTCCGAGATTCGTACCCCCACTTCCCATTGATTTGAGAACGTGATCAAGAAGTTTATCTGCTTCTAGGATCGCAAGCTTATAGCTCATCTCATCGTCACGATCAAGAAGTGCCTCGATCTCCTGCCATCGCTTTTTAATATCTTCTCGACTCATCCCAAGGACTTCTGGTCTTCGAAACATAAGGCGAATACGATATACACCAATAACAAGACCCCCTATACCAAGAAGGACGAGGACAAGAATGAATAGTACGAGTCCTACATTAATTTCGTATTCCATGGTAATGAAAGAATTAAAGAGGGGCTTTCCGTGTATGCCAGGATGTCGCCTGTTCATAGGCATACCCGACGCGAAGGATTGTTGATTCATCAAAATGCTTTCCGAGAATCTGTAAACCGACAGGCAAATCAGTGCCATTTCGCTCTACAAAACCGGCAGGAACAACCAAACCGGGAACACCTGCAATGTTTGCTGAGACAGTAAAGATATCTGCCAGATACATCGTGAGAGGATCTTCTGATTTTTCTCCAAAGGAAAATGCAGGTATTGGAGAGGTTGGGGTCACGATACAATCAACCGTATCAAATGCTCGTTCAAAATCTCTTCGGACAAGCATACGAACTTTCTGTGCTTGTTTGTAATATGCATCATAGTATCCTGCAGCAAGCACATAAGTACCAAGCATAATACGCCGACGCACCTCTTCCCCAAGTCCTTGGGCTCGAGATTTTTTATATACATCCTGCAGGGTTGCTGCATCAGCTCGTGCCCCATATCGTATACCATCAAATCGAGCGAGATTCGCACTCACCTCTGCTGGCATAATAACATAATATGTCGATAATGCGTATTTCGTATGGGGAAGTTCGATCTCAACTATTTCTGCGCCAAGATTTTCAAGTTGAACAATCGCTTGATTCACAACATTTGCCACATCCGCATCCATACCATCAATAAAATATTCCTTCGGCACTCCAATTTTAAGACCCTTGATCCCCTCTTTTAGAGAGATACGCGAAGAGCCCACCGGGCAGGCAAAGCTGCTTGAATCCTTCGTGTCTTTTCCTTTTATAATATCAAATATTTCTGCTGCATCTTCAACTGTTTTCGCGAAGGGACCAATCTGGTCCAATGATGAAGCCATGGCAATAAGACCATAACGTGACACGGTTCCGTACGTTGGCTTTAAACCAACAACACCGCAAAGACTTGCCGGCTGTCGAATTGAACCGCCTGTATCGGATCCAAGAGCATATATACATTCATCCGCAGCAACTGCTGCAGCGGAACCGCCAGATGAACCACCCGGTACTCGTGAAATATCCCATGGATTTTTCGTGGGACCATAGGCAGAATTTTCAGTCGATGAACCCATTGCAAATTCATCGAGATTTGTCTTTCCCAATACGATAGCTCCTGCGTCCAATAATTTCTGCACGGCAGTAGCCGTATATGTCCCTTGATACTGTTCTAATATTTTTGACGCTGCAGTCGTCCGAACATCCGATATGAGAAGATTATCCTTTAACGCGACGGGGATACCTTCAAGTGGGCCAATAGCTTCACCAGATGCAATTTTTTTATCTACGGTATCAGCCTGTTGCAGGCCTTGTTCTTTTGTGAGTGTCAAAAAAGCATGGATATTTGTATCAACATCATCAATACGATCAAAACAATGTTTGGTAAGTTCCCGCGAAGAAAATTTTTTTTCCTCTAATCCTGTATGGGCTTCTTTCAGTGTTAGTGTATGCAACATACCTTAATGCGCCTCAAGAATCCCCTTCCCAAGACCAAGAACGGAAATACCTCTTCCTGTATTTTCTGAAGTAGAGAGCGTGTCGAATATCCCTCTCTTCCCAAGACCGGAAAGAAGCCGGATTGTTTTCGATGCTGGATCTTCCTCTGGAGTGTAGCGATCAAGAGCTATTTTAAAGAAAATGCCATCCTTGTCCGTAAATATTTCTTCATCGTGCGCAAGAAGTATTTTTCTCTTTGGAGGTTCGAGTGAAATTTGAGTTTTAAGTTGATAATACATAAAAGATTTTGGATCATCACTGTGATCAAAATACGCTACATGATGTGCGAATTCCTGCAAGAGAACCCTTCGAAAGGCAAGATGCCGTGCTTTTTTGATAAAATCGACTGGATACCCCGGAGGGAACGTAAGTGGACGAATTTCAACTCTATCGCCTATTCCATCCGCAATCATACTCATATCCTTCGCATATCGTATTTGGAAGTTATAATACGCAAGGCCAAGTGCTTTTGGATTAAGCTCTTTTAAATACAATTCCATATTTGCATCTCTCGACGCATCGACGGTTGTGATAGGTAATGAAAGCATGTCCCTAGAATGCTGAAAGCCTTCGTTACGATCGGCAGTATAATCCTCAATTGGGTAGCTGTACGTTGCGATTGCACTCATATCCGGATCAGCAACCTTAACACGGAAACCATTCTTTAATATCTTCGTGTGAACTGTAAGTATGATGTCTCCATTTTTGAGTTTTGCATGGATCTTAAGAAATTCAGTATCAATTAATTTCTCAAGTTCTTCAGGTGACACGTTCGCTTCAGCTAATACATCTGGCGATTTTCTTAATATGGTAGCGAGTTCCGATGTGCGCACTTGTTCCTTGTCAGATTCTTGAAGTGCCTTCAGGGCGGTTTCTTTGGGGAGTTCTTTTCGGACCACACGATCAACTGCAGGTGTAGGATGAATCCTGGGGACTTGACCGACCTTGGGAATTTGAGGTGCTGGACAACCCAGAAGAGAAAATGAAAGTACGATACTCGCTTTTTTACCCAAACGCTCAACAACCTCTTTCCATGAAGGTAATGATGGTTGTTGTTCTTTTCGAGGGACTTCTGCTTTGACTCCAAAAAAATTTTCCATATATGTATTTCTATTCTCCAAACACGCCTTTTACTTTAAGAAGATCACCGACTCGATCGGGCATGGATGTTACTATACTGTCGCGAGTGTGTGTATCACATATATCAACTTCGTCCGATACGACGGCATGTTCCAATCCTTCAACTTGGTATTGATATGTGATTCCTTCTGTATCAACCTTTTGAAGCTGAGCAACATATTCTAAAATAGATGAAAGATGACCCACGGCCATATTCCCTTCCGATTCCGTAAGTTCAAGACGAGCTAGATCTGCTATATGTTCAATGTCTTTTTTTGTTAATACCATACTGTATATAAAAAAATAAGGCTACTCACAGTATAGCCTCTTTCTCTAAAAAAGAAAGAGGGGGAGACCTTTTTCTTTTTTCTTGCAAAAAAGGTGTTACATCATCATGAAAACCATTCTTTGAGTGTTCTTGGCTTACCGATTAGAAAGAATAATGCCAATGGGGCTCCCCAATTTGCTGATCGTTCAACAAAATCCCATACTGACTCCCCAACGAACGGCCGTACAAGTGCCGTTAAAAATCCCCAAAATGCCATCCAAAAAAGTGCTGATCGAATAGGTTTGATGAGAATAAGCACAGCAAAAAAAATATCTGCTGCACCAATAAAAAATAACAATTGTGCCGCAAGAACCACATCAACCGCTATACATTTCTGAATCCAACCAATCCATTGTTGCTTACCGCTCAGAGCGAGCGCACCATGTCCGATGAATTCTCCAGCTATGGCTATTCTTAATATCCATTCAATGTGCTGTTTTTTCATAAAGATATCATGAGTTATACATACTCGTTAGAAATAAAAATATCAACGAACAGAGATATCAATACTGGGGAACATCTTCCTTATATCTAACACAAGTTCATCAATATCAAACTTAATATCGCGTGAGATTGTAGGATCCAATGTTTTTGTAAATGATGTTTTTTGTATGAAATATCGTTCGCCGGCTTTCAGATATCCGCACATGTCATAAAAATCTTCTCGCTGGTGAACACCGGGATAGACTGTCGTCCTAAATTCATGATCAACACGAGACTCTTGGATGCATGAAAATGTTTGTTTGCAATGTTCAATAGTCATCTCTGTCCCTCGATGAATAACTGATAGATATTTATGCCATGGTGCTTTTATATCCATGGCAATATACTCTACAAGTTTTTCTGAAATTGCTTTCTCTACAATAGACGGATGGATACCATTTGTATCAAGTTTAACATGAAAACCCTCTGAGGTTAACCGTCGTAAAAATGAAAGAAGACCTTTATGTATGGTGGGTTCACCACCGGTGATACAAATACTGTCGACTATATTTCTTTCACGCAAAAGGAATTCAAAAATCTCATCTTCCCCAATTGTGGTATCTGAAAAAAGTGGAATAAGTTCAGGATTATGGCAATACCCACAAGAAAAAACACATCCTTGCGTGAACGCAATCGCACACGGCCGTCCCGGAAAATCAACGAGACTCAATTTCTGTAAACCTCTAAAGACTAAGCCCTGCATACGCATACTCTTTGCATCGTTCTTTCTCGTGGTGTACCACTTCATTGTGAACGACATATTCTATACGTTCCCGATATTCGCTTTTTTTACCTTTATTCCATTGATCCACCGGCCGGAAATACCCAACTATGCGAGACCAAATTTCACACACTGCGCCACATGAACTGCAATTATTTACTTCTCCTTCAAGATACCCATGCGAAGGACAAATACTAAATGTGGGTGTTATCGTGAAATATGGTAAACGATATGATTCTGCAACTTTTCGTACGAACTCACGACATGTTTTCCAATCGTGTATACGTTCTCCGAGAAAAAGATGTAATACAGTTCCGCCCGTATAACGAGTTTGAAGTTCATCCTGATGATCAAGAGCGAAAAGAGGATCATTCGTATAATCGACCGGGAGATGTGTTGAATTTGTATAGTATGGTGCTTCCTGAGTGCCAACCTGGATGATACCAGGAAATCGCAATTGGTCTTCCTTTGCAAAACGATAGGTAGTTCCTTCTGCTGGTGTTGCTTCAAGATTATAGAGATACCCCGTCGTTTCTTGATAGTCAGAAAGTTTCTTACGAATCTTCTCAAGAATAGTAAGAGTGAATGTCTTTCCAGCGTGTGTAGAAATGTCTTCCCCTAAGAAATTCAAACACGCCTCATTCATACCATTGATACCTATGGTTGAAAAATGATTATTTAAACTCGGTAGATATCGCTTTGTAAACGGTAAAAGACCTCTGTCAATATTCTCTTGAATGACTTTTCGTTTTAATTCCAGAGACTGTTTTGCTAAATCCATAAGTCGTTCTAACCGAGAAATAAACTCACCTTCTGTTTTTGAGAGATATCCAATACGAGGAAGATTAATAGTCACAACGCCAACGCTACCGGTCATTTCTGCAGATCCAAAAAGTCCACCGCCGCGCAATCGCAATTCTCTCAAATCTAACTGGAGTCTACAGCACATACTGCGTACATCTCCTGGATTCAAATTTGAATTGATAAAATTCTGAAAATAAGGAATACCGTATCTAGCTGTCATTTCAAAAAGAACTTGCGCATTTTCATGCTCCCAATCGAATTCTTTTGTGATGTTGTACGTCGGAATTGGAAATGTAAAAACTCGACCATTCTTGTCGCCTGCACTCATCACTTCGAGAAATGTTTTATTAATAAGATCCATTTCCACTTGGCATTCACCATACGTAAACGATTGCTCTTCTCCTCCGATACATGGATGCATATCTTTCATGTCCTCTGGACATACCCAATCTAACGTAATATTCGTAAATGGGGTTTGTGTACCCCACCGTGAAGGGACATTGAGGTTAAAAACGAATTGTTGGATGCTCTGCTTTACATCCCTATAGGTAAGCACATCTTTTTTCACAAAGGGAGCAAGATAGGTATCAAATGAAGAAAATGCTTGTGCGCCTGCCCATTCATTTTGTAATGTGCCAAGGAAATTAACCATTTGTGCTACAGCGGTTTCCAAGTGCTTCGGTGGTGCTGACTCCACCTTTCCGGGTACTCCATTAAAACCTTCCTCGAGGAGTTGACGAAGGCTCCATCCGGCACAATACCCAGAAAACATATCAAGATCATGAATATGAAAGTCACCCTCACGATGCGCGTCACTAATTTCTTTAGGATATATACAATTCAACCAATAATTAGCAATGATCTTCCCTGCTGAATTAAGTATTAATCCACCTAATGAATATCCTTGATTTGCGTTTGCTTGCACCCGCCAATCTGAACGATTTATATATTCTGCAATAGTTGATTCGACCTCCACAGCGACATTTGAGACACTTCTTGCGCGTGCTCTTTTTTCGCGATACACAATATATGCTCGTGCCGTTCGATAATACCCAGCATTCATAAGAGCAAATTCAACAATATCTTGAATTTCCTCGACTGAAATTTCTTCAGAAAATTTTTTAGATTTTTTAATATAGTGCACGACGGCACCAACAATCTTCCGTATTTCTTGTTGATCGAACTCATTTGTGCACTCTACTGCTTTTAAAAGGGCACTCGTTATACATTCTTTCTTAAATTCTACCCTTCCCCCATCTCGTTTAATGACAATCGGCATACATAAAAAAATTATAGATAAAATAAAACTCACCGTATGGTGAGCTTCATGAGCTTCTTTGGTAATTTCCTTAGTCCTTTTTTATAAGAGGGATACGTTGAGGACACCGCTTTATCCCACAGAGGTATTCCTGGAGGCTACTCTCAATTACGGTAGTATATTCGTGGCAATATTTACATTTGATCTGAATATCCCCTTCGATAAGAATTCCCTTAAAAAGGAGTTTATGACAAACCTTACATCGGTATTCTCTGTAGTATGTATTCATACCTTAATATAGAGAAGTATATACACTCCACATCGTGGGTCAAGTTGATATGTTATTCACCTAAAAGGGCGATGAATTCCTTCTCTGTAAGTACCGTAACTCCTAGTTTTTTTGCCGTGTGGTATTTAGAACCGGGATTATCCCCAAAAACAACGTAATCGGTTTCCTTACTTACGGAAGAGGAGACATCCCCGCCATGTTCCCGAATCTTTTTTTTCGCATCATCTCGTGTCAAAGATGATAATGTTCCTGTGAATACAAATGTCATTCCGGAAAATGTTTGTATTGTCTTCTTCACAGATTTAATCTGTACGCCATGTTCTAAAAGTTCTTTAAGGAATGCAAGATTTCTTTCATCTTGAAAATAGTCATGGATACTTTTAGCAACGACTATCCCTATATTCGAAACGCATTCTAGCGTTTCAAGAGATGCGTGATGTATTGCGTGCAGTGTTCCAAAATGAGAGGCTAAATCATATGCTGTTTCCTCCCCAACATGTCTGATACCGAGCGCGTACAACAATCGCGGGAATTCTATTATTCTTCGAGCATCAATAGCGGAAATAAGATTCTCCGCTGATTTTTTACCAAAACGTTCAAGAGACTCAATATCTCCCCTCTTTAATGTGAAAAGATCGGCAGCACTATGTATAAGTCCCGTATTGATAAGTTGCTCAATGATCTTCTCACCTAAACCATCTATGTCAAAAGCTTTTCTCGAAACGAAATGCCCAATGCGTTCTTTTTCTTTTGCAAAACATGTTTTATTCGTACAATAGAGTGCAACTTCTCCATGGGAGCGTATAACCTTTGAATGGCACATAGGACAACGACGAGGAATAGAGATCTTCCGTTCCTCGCCCGTTCTCATGGTCTTTATAACGGATATAACTTTAGGAATGATGTCACCAGCTTTCTCAATAATAACAGTATCTCCTATGTGTACATCAAGGCGCTTAATTTCATCTATATTATGTAACGTGGCATGCGAAACGGTCGTACCTCCGACCCCTACTGGTCTTAACTGTGCAACGGGTGTTAATGCTCCCGTTCGTCCAACTTGAAAATGAACCTCCTCAATAATAGTCGTTACTTGTTCTGCTGGAAATTTATACGCAATAAGCCCGCGAGGCGCTTTCCCAACGACACCAAGCGAATAAAATACATTATTTTCGTTCACCACCACGACAACACCATCGATCCAATACGGAAGGTGCTCGCGTTTTTTTTGCAACCGATCGTAATACTCTTGGACATCACTATTCCCGGTACAAGACTCACTGAGTGGGTTTGTTTTTACACCAAGAAGTTTCATAAGGTCGTGTGCTTGCTCATGTGTTGAGATACCAAATGTATCCTCATTCATAAGCGCATACCCATAAAAATCGAGTCTCCGAGAGGCGACAACACGAGGATTAAGCTGTCGGATGGTCCCTGCAGCCGCGTTACGAGGATTTGCGAATTGAGAACCACCCTTTTGTTGCTGTTCTTTATTTAATGTATCGAATGTACTTTTACTCATAAATACTTCTCCGCGTATTTCGATATCTCCTTTAAGAGAGATAAGTCTTTCTCGTATCTTTTTTGCATCACACCCACGATGTGTACGAAGAAATGCCGCTATCTCTTTTTCTGTAGGAACGCGTAAGTGAAGCGGTATTGCGTCAATTGTTTTTAGGTTGTGTGTCACGTCTTCCCCTATCTTTCCATCACCGCGAGTAGCGCCGCATATGAACACACTGTCTTGGTACCGTAATGATACCGCCAATCCATCCATCTTTACTTCCGTAAAATAATGAAATCGCGCATGGGGCTTCAAACGCTTTAGTCGTTCAAGCCATGCATCCAATTCTTCTCTATTAAAAATATCCTCCATAGAAAGCATGGAGGTACGATGTGTAACTTTCTTAAATGTATCAAGCGGTTTCCCGCCGACCCGTTGCGTAGGTGATGTTGGAGTAATGAGATCGGGGAACTGCTGTTCAAGTATGAACAGTTCGTGTTTTAAAGAATCGTGCGCAGCGTCAGAAATATCTTGTGTATCAAGAACATGATAACGATATCGCTGCTGATCAATAGTATCGCGGAGTTTTTTAATTCTCTTCCTTGCTTTTTCTTTTGTTATCATACCTCACTAATCAGAATTTGGATCATCTTTTACGATAGCTTTTTCGCTATACAGCGTATAGTCGAAGATACTTGAGAACGCACCTTTTTTTGGAATTGTCACGCTCACATCTCGATACTCTACCCCACGAAATGAGCCAAGGGGTCGAATAGTAAAATAATTCGGAATTGATATTGGAGTATTATCCTGATTAAGTAACGTTATGCTTACTCCCTTAACATCACAATAAAAAACTTTCGCTCGTACAATCATGGGATGTGCTACTTCATTATTCGGCCCCCCATCAATAGCAGCGAGATCAACAATAACTTCCTTCGATGTATCTGTTGTTTTTTGAAAATCTTTTTTTATAGTCGCAGTCCCCCATTGAAGAGCACCTCCATCCCATTTCACTACATTTGTCTCAATCCATGGCCGTTCATTCACGGGGCATGTTTCTCCTGTCCAACTAATACGTAACTTACTGAGATTCGGAACCTTCTGAAATCCTACAGCATCTTGAATATAGAGGGAAAATTCGACTGAATCATCTTGAAGAATGAGTGGCTTTTCAAGTGATTCAAGTACGTTATCAAATCTTCCGCCTGATCCTGTGTATAATGGACTACCGTCTGCGCATACAACTGCAGAATTATTGGAGTCTGCCGCAGCATCTTTGAGTACCGTCCATGAAGCAGCCCCGACTGTTCCTTTTTTCTGTGTAGGACGGTCACATGTAGAATAAAGGGGATCAGTATCCGAAAAAAGTCCCCCGTTTCGTACTTGTCGCATTAAGCTTTCAGCCCCTGATTCAGCGGCATAAAATGCTGTGATTGTGCTATCTATATTTCGCGCTTGACGGATAGAGTTAACCACAAACACCGAAAATTCAATACCAACAATAACAATGCCGCTTGCAATGATAATACTCATGACAAGAACAGAGCCTCGTTGATCATGGTTATTTTTTTTGGGACTGGAAATCATATCACACATACAATCTATCGTTTATAAGAACGAGTTGATATGGTCGTCTGAAGAGTGGTGTGTGCCGGTTCTGCTTGCCCCTTTACTGGCGTAGAAAGCGTTACCACAACCGTTACTCGAGGTTGCTGATCAGCGTTGTATTGATTGGTTGCTTCATCAAGAAGGAATGGATCCTTTGCCGGAGTAATATAAAAATTCAATCGTTCTGCGATGACAGATTTTCCGGTCATAGAGCCCCATGATGCACCGTTTGTATCACTCAACACTATACAGGGTGCACTTCCGGCATCAGGACAGGCGGCTTTCGTTGTATCATCACTTATGTTGATACGTAATTTTTTCCCTTCAAAATTTGTCACGATAAGCTCACTATTCCCGTTCGTAGAATCAATCTGTGGATGTGGGTTTGCATAGGATGCATAATCGACAGCCCCCGCACGTACTTCCGAAGAAATTTTATTCATGATATATCGAGCATCATCCTGAAGTCGTTCTAATGCGGCTGTTCGTCTCTGAATACGTTGTGAACGCATAAAAATATCCGTTGTAGCAACGAGAACAAGTGAAAATACCCCGATTACTACAACAAGTTCAGAAAATGTAAAACCTTTCTGATTCATATATGGAGGAGTAGCAATTCGCTGTGATGATGTATGATGCATAATAATACTATCGCCAATTATAGAGCTGTTCTGTCATAAGAACATTATATTCAATTCCGCTTTGTATCCAATGTACATCCGATACTACCTGAAGTCCCGTTATCTCATCAAAAGAACATTGCTCACTGGGGGTATCTGTAGGGATACTGTTTGTGTCATTCTTCGTGCATATTGGCATCATTGTAATGGTACGATAAAATCCTGTTCCTTTATCGGTAGCTGACACTGATGCTTGAACATACGTTCCTTTTTGTAGATCTTGATAGATACGGAATGGTTCATCCCCCATAAGATGTTCCCCGCATGCTTGAGAGGAAAACCTATCGAGTGTAGGGGGGATAATAACGCAAAGTTTGTTCGTCCCTTCATTAAGATTCTTTGCGAATGGATCGCCTTTGATCCAGTTTGTATCACGAATATTGCGCGCGAGCTCAACTCCTTCGCGAGCAAGATTTGATGCAACAAGACGGGATGCACCGACTGCTTCATTTTTAAAATTAATAGTCGTAAATGCAAGCGCGCTCACAAGCGCAAGAGAAAGCATAAAGATGGCAGTGATAAGCTCGATGAGCGTCGATCCACGCCGATCTCTCTGTCTTGAATATATGCTAAAGGGGAAATGCATGGGGGAATGATTTTTTTTTATGAAGTGGCGTGAGAACGCTGTTCTCCACCAACGGAAATGAGGATATCGTCAAACATTTCTTTCTGCTCAGCAATGACAACGCGTTGTTTCACGAGTTCAAGAAGCGCAAGAAAACTGACAATAATTTCTGTCTTTGACTGTGTGTTCTCTAAAAGAGAGTGAAAATAGAACTTCATAGTGGAAGCAAGCATAGTTCGTAATTGATCCATTTTCTCCTCAATACTCACACGTGAATCAAAATAAATACTTTTAGGAAGTTCTCTCGGGATCTCTATGTGATGGAGTACATGGATAAAGGTACTCATCAATGTATCTATCGTTACTCGCAATGGAGGAGAAAAAACAATCTCTGATTCAGAAATACGGGGCGGCCTCAAGAATGAAATCTTTTTAAGACGAACAATACCCTCTATCATTTTAGCAGCCCGAGCAAATTCACGATATATCTTTAATTGTTGTTCGAGATCTTCTCCTTCCGTATGCTCATCATCATAGTGTGGAAGGAGAAGACGCGACTTTATTAAAATAAGTTTCGCGGCAATGACAAGAAAGTCAGCAAGCTCCTCAAGTTGTCGCCCTTGATGAGAGAGTGTCGCGAGTTGATGAAGATACTGCTCTGCAATAGTGGCAAGAGAAAGACGGGTAATATCTAATTCTTCCTTTTCAATGAGTTGCAAAAGAAGATCAAGGGGACCCTCAAATTGTTCAACATGAATTGGTAGCATTATTTCTTTGTTTTTCTATGGGCGCTCTTTTTTACACTATTAATTTTTTTCTTTGGAAGGACAATTTTTTTAAGAAGAGAGCATGCTCCGATAAGCGGCTTTTCAAGAGCGATAAAATCTTTTACCGCCATGCTCACAGATTGGTTAAATGCTCCCGCATTGAATACTGCCTTTTTATTTTTTAAAAAAGCTTTATCAAGAACAACCGGTAGCTTATAACGACTCCCAAATGGTATCAATGGACTTTTCTTTATAGCGAGAAAGTCGATCATTTCTCGTTCTTTTGGTATGCGTATCTTTTTTACCTTCAAAATTTTTGCAAGTTTAAAAAAATCAAGGGTATGCGCAGCCGAAAGAACAGCTAAAAATGCTCCTTTCTCATGCTTAAGAAATAACGCCTTGGCAACCTGTGTACCGGGAATTCGAAGTGTGGCGGCAAGATCATACCCCGTAAAAATGGTACGGTGTACGAGTGATTCATGTCGAATCTTTTTTGCAAGGAGGTATTCGAAAAGTTTTTTCGGTGATGTCATAACGGGGACGATGTATGAGGAAGAATATGAGTAATACCAAGTTCGGTAAGTTGTTTCTGTTCTACTTCACTCGGGGCACCAACCACAAGATCACGCCCATCACCGGTCTTTGGGAATGCCATGACTTCACGAATGTTTGGTTCGTCGAGAAAAAGCATAAGGAGACGATCAATGCCTGGCGCTATCCCTCCATGCGGTGGCGCTCCATATTGAAACGCTTGGAGCATGTGCGAAAAATCTTTTTGTTGTTCTACTGAAAATCCAATCAATTCAAAAATCTTCTGTTGAATGTCGGGAACATGAATACGGATACTCCCCCCGGCTGCTTCGTTTCCGTTTACAACAAAATCATACTGTAACGATTTTACGGTAAGCGGGTCAGTATCCAATAAAGGAATATCTTCTTCGCGGGGCATAGTAAACATATGGTGCATTGGTACGGGATGACCATCGACCAATTCTGCTTCAAAAAGAGGAAAATCAATAGTAAAAGAAAGTGCAAGAATTTCAGGATCGATCAAATTAAGTCGACGCCCAAGGTCAAGTCGAACATACGCAAGCGCTTCTTCAACTATTAAATGGTTGTCTGCGCCGAAGAAAATAATATCGCCCGCTTTTCCATGAAGAATTTCTACAATGCGAGCAGAACGTTCGTCTCCCAAAAATTTTATGATCGGGGAATCCAGCTGTCCGTCTGGCTTTATTTTTATGTATGCAAGACCTCTCGCACGATGCTTTTTTGCTAACTCTGTTAACTCATCAATATGTGATCGCGTGAGTACATCACACGCATTACTCGCGTTCAATGCACGCACAACCCCTCCTTGCGCAATGGCATCAGTGAACACAGAAAAACCGCAATCGGCAACCACGGAAGTGATGTCTGAAATCTCAAGGGCGAACCGTATGTCAGGCTTGTCAATACCATATCGCATCATTACGTCATCATATGATAACCGAGGAATCGGTTTTTGCATGATACGTTTTTTTATATACCCTTTTTCATTTAAAAATTCAATCACTGCGATCATCATCTCCTCTACGAGATCCAATATATCATCACGTTCGACAAATGACATCTCAAGATCAAGTTGAGTAAATTCAGCTTGCCGGTCGCCACGGCCATCTTCGTCACGCAAACATTTTGCGATTTGAAAATATCGATCGATACCACCTACCATCAACAACTGTTTATACTGCTGTGGTGATTGCGGCAATGCATAAAACTGTCCCGGATGAAGACGAGCGGGCACAAGATAATCACGCGCACCCTCTGGTGTACTTTTCGTAAGGAGAGGCGTTTCAACTTCAAAAAAATTCCGGTCACTCAAAAAATTTCGTAAAAATCGTACCACTTCATGACGAACGAGAAGTGCATGTTTTACGCGTGGTCTCCGCATATCGATATATCGGTATGTCAATCTGCGTTCTTCATTGATATCTTTTTCTTGCTCGTGCTCTGACTCTACTTCAAATGGAGGAGTCTTTGATGTATTGCGCACCACAAGAGAGTGGCATTCGACTTCGATCATACCCGTCTTTAATCGAGAATTTACCATAGTATCTGGCCGCGGAGCAACAACACCGCCAACACTTATGACATATTCGCTCCGGACCGCGTCTGCTTTTGTATACGCATCTCCATTCTTTTGCGGGTTAAATACGAGTTGTGTAACACCATATCGATCGCGAAGATCGATAAAAATAAGTCCGCCGTGATCACGACGTGATTGTACCCACCCTGAAAGTGTTACCGTTTTCCCGAGTGCATGTACGTCAAGTTCTCCACACGTATGCGTTCGCATCATACAATTCTTTCATTAATAACACAGCCTTCTTTTGTTTGAAATATACTAAAAATCATTACATATTGCAAGTCAGAGGGAAAGATACTCCTAAGATTGACTTTTAAAAAAAAATATTCTATAGTGGTGAAAGTACGTTCTTTGAAAGGAGTATTCCGTGAAAAAGGTTAAAATTTCTCGACTCGAACACCTTCGAGACCTTACGAATGAGGCTCTCCACCGTCAAAAAGAGGAACAGCGACGTATAGCAAATGAAGATGAAGAACGTCGCGGGGAGTACGAATTGAAAGCGCAAGAGATTATAGATCAAATTGATGACCGTACAGAACGCGAAGCACAACTTTCACGCCGTCATGCTCCGATTATGTCAATTCGCGAAAAAATTGATTTCAAACGACCTTTAGACGTCAGATATAGATATGAGGAATGCCGCGCGGAGTGGCTTATGGGCGCTGCAAAACTGGTCTATGTATTTCTCATTGAGGAAGGACTTGCTCCGACTATTGAATGGTGGAGTACGGAAGATGATGGTGGATTCAATATCATTGCTCACTGGTAACCATATTTAAACCGCGTTCATTGCGGTTTTTTTTATTGCTGAAATAAATAATTTAAAAAATTTCTCTGATAATAACGGTCTTTCAAGATGCTGATGCAAAAACCCATCACATGCCTGCTCGAGTGATCCAAGGACTGTCCTTCTTAAGGGTGTATGTATCGATGAAAAATCTGGACAATATCCTTCATGCGCATACCCAAGGATACGAGAAAACTGTACGATATAGAATTTTGAAAGAAGAGCTGCCTTCGTAGCGGGTACACTCTCAAGATACGAAAAAAAATCTTCAATAAGAGTATATAATTCTTTATCGCATTCGTTCCATTTTACTAATTGATTGGTTATTTCCAGACAATAGGATGCTGCAATACATTTTTCGAACGTATATTTTATGTGTTCTGAACGATGAATCGTGTCAACTGTAGTAATGCGATTAGTATGCTTACCTTTTGCTATTGTAAATGCTGCTTTATGAAAAAGTTCAAGATGACCTGAAAGTTTACTTGAAATTTTCTTCACACCCTGAGCCATTGCTTGAATCTTCCCCTGTTCAGCCGTGTAGAGTGTATAGAGACGATCTGTATCTCGAAAATCTTTTTTACCTATAATATACCCAGTAACCTTATACGTCATGATCTTTCATTGTTATATATCATTGCCTATTACTGCGGAACACGAGATATGTTTCGATCGAGATAACTCTGCAAGATGAGCATCGCAGCAACGGCATGGTCATCACTACCTCCTCCAAGGCGTCGTTTAGCCTCAAGCGATGTAAAGCTTTCATCTGCGGTTTCGACGGGGATTACAATAGATTCTCTTAGGACGCGGATAAATTCTTCGGTTACTGTGCGTTGCTGAGTATGCGTACTCCCAAACATTGGAACACCCACAACGACCATACCGATACCCTCTACTTTCACAACGCTTTTCAATATATTAAGAGTTTCTTGAAGGGATGTTTGTTCGATTGTTTTCCATGGAGACGCAATACTGATATCATCATCACCGATTGCCATCCCGATATGCCGCGCTCCATAATCAAGACCAAGATAGTACATATTACAGACTTGTTATGACATGATGACCGTCCCGTGTCACAACGATCGTATGTTCAAAATGAGCAGCAAGGCTATGATCAACCGTTCTGATTGTCCAACAATCATCATCAACGGTCACATGCCAATCCCCCATCGTCACCATTGGCTCGATGCAAATAACCATGCCTTCTTTCAGGGTTGTGTTCGGATGCCGTGAATCATGATAGCAAAAAATAGGAGGATCTTCGTGAACGGCATACCCCACTCCGTGCCCAGTAAGATCACGAACAACTCCATACCCATACTGTTCGCAATGGTTTTGAGTAATCTGAGAAATTTCGTGGGTCGTTGTGCCGGGACGGACGATTTCAATGGTGCGATCAAGGGCATCCTTTGTCCGTTCTATAAGTTTTTCTGCCTGCTTTGAAATACGTCCGACACCAACTGTCAGAGCCGCATCAGTGAAAAGACCTTTTTGAGATGGATACTGAACACCCAAATCAAGACCAAGAATATCTCCCTCTTTGAGAACAATATTCCGTGTACCGATCCCATGAACGACCTCATCATTTATCGATGCGCACAATGTCGCAGGAAATCCGGAATTCTTCTTTGTTTCACCATACCCAAGAAATGCAGGCTTTCCTCCATGTTTTTCCAAAAATTCTTGCGCGCGAGCATCAAGATCACATAAAAGGACACCCGGCTTTACATGTGCTTGAAGTAGGGCAAGCGCTTGAGCAAGAATATTCCCACCTTCACGCAAGATTTCAATTTCTTGTTTTGATTTAATAGTTACCATGGCATTATTGTATCTTATTTTTAAAAACTCCGCCTAGTATTGCGGAGTGTTTAATCTTGGACTCGGTTGCCTATCTTA
>OBEQ010327743.1_pt1 | contig 55090 bp, 59 predicted proteins | sample 1670901 | NCBI WGS metagenome assembly OBEQ01 (sample SAMEA104232315, study PRJEB22302) | groundwater metagenome | biome: forest; feature: aquifer; material: groundwater | place: USA | collected 2011-08-07 | depth 5.4 m
CGGGCCGCATACCTTAGGTTGGTATCGGTCCGATGGAACACCGCTGCAGCAAAAAATAAAATGCGCAGCGTAAAAACGAAAACCTAAACCGGACAGATCACTTGCTACGAAAACCGGACAAGATCAAGAGCTATTGACAGGACAAAAAGGGCTTCTTTCAGGTCGGCCGGGGTGTGCAACGCCGTCAGACTGGTTCGAATGCGGGCGGAACCAACCGGCACGGTGGGCGGGCGGATCCCGGGCGCATAAATTCCGGCATCCCAGAGGGCCTGCGCCAGCTTCATCGTCTCCTCCACCTCCCCAATTCGGATCGCAACAATTTGGCTGCGGCTAGGGGAAGCCGCACCACTTGTAATCCCTGAGTCGTGGCTGCGGCTAGGGGAAGCGGCACCACTTGTAATCCCTGAGTCGTGGCTGCCCTCGGAAACCAGCTGCCAGCCGGCTTCCTTGAGCCCCTCGGTCCACTGGCGGACATTCTCCCAGAGCCGCTGGCGCCAAACCGGCTCCTCCTGGACAACGCGCAGCGCTTCCAAGGCAGCCGCCGCGCAGGCCGGCGGCAGGGCGGTTGTATAGATGAAAGGCCGCGCCTTATTTTTCAGGTAATCAACGACAACGCGGGGACCGGCGAGAAAACCGCCGACGGATCCAAGCGCTTTCGAGAGCGTTCCCATCTGCAGGATTCCTTCCGTGGAGATCCCAAAATGCTCCAGGCTGCCGCGCCCGTGCTCACCGAGGACGCCTGTGCCATGCGCATCGTCCACCAAAAGCCAGGCCCCTGTGCGCCGCGCCAGATCGGCAATCTCCGGCAGCGGGGCCAAATCTCCATCCATCGAGAAGAGTCCTTCCGTGACAATCAAGATCCGTCGGTACCGGCCGCGGCGATGGTTCAGCGCCTCTGCCAGGCGATTCAGATCCCGGTGCGGATAAACGCGGAAGGCGGCGCGGCTGAGCCGGCAGGCATCCACTAAACTGGCGTGATTCAGGTGATCGCCGATCACCAAATCCCCTGGACCTACAAGGGCGGTGATGATCCCGAGGTTGGCCATGTAGCCGGTTGGGAAGAGAAGCGCTGCCTCGGCCTGTTTGAAGGAAGCCAATGCCTCCTCCAACTGCTCGTGAGGGGTCAAGGTGCCGCCGATCAGACGGGCGGAGCCGGCGCCGGTTCCCAAGCGGGCGGTTGCCTCCTGCGCGGCGACAACAACCCGCGGATGCAGCGAGAGCCCGAGGTAGCTGTTGGAGGCCAGATGAATCAGCCAGCGGCCCTTGACCCGGATCCGGCCGCCCTGCACCGCCTCCACCTGCTGCCAGGCACGCTCCAGCCCCTGCGCGCGAAGTTTGTTCAATTCCTGCCGGAGTGAATCAAATGGCTCCATCACAACATCCGGCTGTCCAATTGGAAAACCTGGCCGGTCACGCCGGCGGAGACATCGGACAAAAGCCACGTCATAAAGGAAGCAACGGTCTGCGCGGAGGAAACGTTCCCCAAGACCGACTTGTCCTTCGCCCGCTCCCAGGCTTCCGGCGGCGCGCCGCGCGTCATTTTGGAATCGATGAAACCCGGACAGATGACATTGGCCGTGATTCCCCATCGGCCGACCTCTCGCGCTACGGTTTTCATCAAGCCGATGGTGCCGGCCTTGGCGGCGCTGTAATTGGCCTGGCCGATCCGGCCGGTCAATCCAGCCATTGAGCCGAAGGCCACCAGTTTTCCGGCGCGGCGCTCCTTCATGCCCGGCAAAACCGCTTGAATGCAGGCGAACAATCCCGACAGGTGCAGGGCTAAAACCTGGTCCCAATCGTCGTCGGTCAGCCGCAGGAGAGTTTTATCGTGGGTGGTGCCGGCGGCATAAACCAGTCCATCCAGACTGCCGGCTTCCTGTAAGACCTGCTCGACAAGGCCGCGCACCTGCGCCCGGTCGGCGAGATTGACCTTGAACATCCGGATCCCCTGCTGTTTCAACTCCTGCGTCAGAGTTTCGTCGCTGAAATAGGAACCGGCCACCCAAGCGCCGGCTTGATGGGCCGCTTCACAAACAGCGCGGCCGATCGCTCCGGTGGCACCGGTGACGAGGATTTTTTTGTCGGTGAGATCAATCGTCAAACGGTGAACCCGAGGTCCTGCAGCATCTGCATGTCGTGCGCCGGCTGGCGGCCAAAGGTGGTAAGGTATCCGCCGATGATCAGCGAATTGGCTCCGGCCAGGAACGCCATTCCCTGGAAATCCCGGAGGTTCACTTCCCGGCCGCCGCCCAACTCCAGTTTGGCGCGAGGCAGGATGAACCGGAAGACGGCGATCGTCTTGATCACCTCCATTGGTGCCGGCGGGGTCTGCGATTCGAGCGGTGTTCCTGGTCGAGGATTCAGGACATTAATCGGAGCGCATTCCACATCCATCTCGGCCAGCGCGAAGGCCAGCTGAATTCTTTCCGTGCGGGACTCTCCGAGCCCCAAGATGCCGCCGCTGCAGATTTCAATGCCATGCTTGCGAAGCATCCTTAACGTGTTCAGCCGATCTTGGTAGGTATGGGTGGTGCAGATTTCGGGGAAATGGCTTTCCGCCGCTTCCAAGTTATGGTTGTATCGGGTCATGCCGGCGGCTTTGAGCTGCTCCAACTGCTCGTCGGTCACGAACCCGAGGGAACATTCCGGAACGATCCCCACCTCCTCCTTCACCCGGCGGACGGCTTCACAAACTGTGGGCAGGTCCTTGTCCGACAATCCGCGCGTGGCGGTGACAATGCAGAACCGTTTGGCCCCGAACTCCTTGGCCTGCTTGGCCCGCTCGACGATCTGATCCGGGTCCATCAAGGAGTAAGTCGAGATGCCGGTGTTCCAGTGTCCGGATTGGCCGCAGAACGTACAGTTCTCCGCGCATTGGCCGGCCTTGGCGTTGACCAAGGCGCACAGATCCACCTCCTTACCGGTGAATCTTTCCCGGATGCGAGTGGCTTGGGCGGCTAATTCCAGCACCTCAGGCCAACTCTCCAACTCGATGAACCGCTGGGCTTCCTCCAAGGTAATCGCTCCGCCTGCCAGCACCCGATCCCCCACCTGTTGGATCTCAAGACTCATAGAATGATTCCTCCTCCTCACGTCATCCTGAACCCCGCGAAGCGGGGCGAAGGATCCATTGTACCGAGGGGCGGCCACGAACTGTCAACCGAATTCTTCTACTCAGTTAACGATTGAGGCCACAAGAGGGCAGCGGACTCTCAGGCACGCTTACATTATGCGAGCCACGGGTCCTGTCATGGGGCAGGGTTCGAAGACCATTGAGAACCCACCACACGCATGGTTCCCGTTTTGGTAACAAGCGGAGAGTGCGGGGGTCGAAGGCAATTGAAAGCCCGAGCGGCCACGGTGTTCCGAGCCGAAGGCGAGGAACGAGCGAGGGCTTGATGTTAGCGCAGCCGGCCTCGGTGGGGCCGGCAAGCGGCCTGAGACCCCCGCACACTCTCCGCTTGATTCAGTTAGCCCAACTGCCAGAGGGCGATGAGGCCGCCCCGGCGGGAGACGTTGACCACCGACTCGCGGGAGGATCGGCCGAGCACGGCGACCCCATCCGGTGTGGCGGCGAAGCCGCTGACGACGTAGAACGGCTCCAAGTGCACGGTGCCATCCGGCTCCGCCACCGGAAACGGCTCGGCATGAACGCGGGCCGCTTTTTGGATCACGTGGGTATACGGTTTCTTCAACGCCCGCTCCAGGCCGCGCTCCCAGATCGGCTGCGAGACCTGATGACCAAAGATCACCCCTTCCCCGCCGTAGGCCCGGTTCGGCTTCAGCACCAGATGTGCCCGGTTGCGCCGGCAGAAAGATGTTAAGTCCACCGCTCGCCCGTTGGGATCGGCCGTCGAGCGCTCCCACAAAAGCCGGGTCCACAAAACATGATCCTTGAAAAGCCGCCGTTGTGCCGCCGTAAAATGGCTGGCGAATTCTAGATTGGTGAACAGCTCCCACACGGATTTATGATCGAACTCGCCGGCAATCGAAGAGACCACCTGGTTTCGAAAGAACGCCGCCCGGATGCCGGCCAGTTTCTTCCGGCCGCCGGCTTTCCCATTCACCATCTCCAGCATCTCGGTGATCTCGGAATCCCGGTAGATGATGTCCACCGGTTTCCCTTTGGCCGTGACCTCCCTTTTCCGTACCGCCAGATCCCGAGGATCGACAACGGAAGCATCCAGTCCATGGCGGCGCAAATATTCGGCTATGGAAGGAAACTCATGCGTCCCGCCCGGCTCCGACTGATCCTCGATCAGCACAACCCGCTTCAGCCGTCGGCCGATCGCCTTGGCCTGGCGGATGAACATCTTGAGCAACAGTGTTCGAATATCGTCCGGCGCAGAGAGACGGAGGCCCGGCAGAAGCGGCTTCAAGGAAGGAAGCACCCACTCGGCGGTCAGGGCGCGGGCCGCCGGAATGTAATGGACCCCGCCGATCCCGACGGAATTCGGCTCCAGAAACCAGAAATTCTCCTGCCAGTCCGGCCGGGCGAAGGTGGCGGTGGAATCAAGCCGGTCAATCACCGCCTGCGGCTGCTGCAGGCCACGGGCATTGGCCGCCATGAACCACTCATGCTCTTCTGGATCCAGCGGAACCACCTGGCGGACCTTCGGGTTGCTGAGGTAAAGGGGCATCACCCTCGATAAGGCGCTGTGCATTACCAGGCAGGTTCGGTGGAAGAACCGCCGCTGGGCGGCGCTGATCACCCACGGACGAAGCTGGACGTCGATCACGCGGGGCTGGCCCTTTTCGGTGAACATCGTCATGCCGGCCTTCACCGAGAGAGCCTGCTTTTGGGCGCGAAGGGCGCGAACTTGCGCCCTGGGCATCCGCAGGAACGCCGAATTGATCGCCTTCATCGCCTCAGCGGGGGTATAAGACATGAGCGGCATTATAGCAAAACGCCGCTCGGTTGCTTGACAGGGAATGGGAAAACCCGTAGGGTAGCTGATCATGAATCAGAGAAGCCGCGATCTTCTTGAACAGACAGCAAAATTCCTGAAACGCAAGGGTGTGGGGTACGCCGATCTGCGGTGGGTGGAACAGCTCCACGAAGAGATCATCGTCCAGAACCTGCAGCTCCACCACGTGAGCACCTCCACCACCGAGGGGGTTTCGATCCGGGTGCTTCATAAAGGGGTGTGGGGATACGCGGCCTCCAGCCGGCTGGATGCCGCCGGATTGAGGCACACCGCCGGCCAAGCGCTGGAGATGGCCAAGGCGATCGGGCCTGGGGTTCATGGAGCGATGAAGCTTCCCCCTTTGGAATCCACCCGAGCCAGCTACCGAACCCCTTTAGAAGTGGATCCGTTCGAGGTGGAACTCCAGAAAAAGCTGGACTACCTGATGTGGACCAACCAGGTTCTGAAGGACCACCCGAACATCAAGACGGCCACCACCTCGCTGGAATTTTATCGGACCGACAAGCTGTTTTGCTCGACGGATGGATCGCTGATCGAACAGCGGATCACCGAATCTGGCGGCCTTCTGGAAGCAACCGCCATTCTGGATCACGAGGTGCAGCGAAGGTCCTACCCCACCGCCAACTCCCCATCGCTGGCGCAGGCCGGCTACGAGTACGTGAAGTCGCTGGACTTCGTGGGACAGGCGGCACGGGTCCGGCAGGAAGCGGTGATTCTCCTGCGGGCGAAGGAATGCCCTTCTAGCCTCACCACGGTGATCCTGCTGCCGGACCAACTGATCCTGCAGCTTCATGAATCCTGCGGGCATCCGGTGGAACTGGACCGGGCGTTGGGAATGGAGCTTTCCTTCGCCGGTGGGAGCTTCCTCACGCCGGAGCTGCTTGGGAAATTCCGGTACGGATCCAAGCTGGTCAACGTCACCGCCGATGCCACGGTTCCTCTGGGATGCGGGACATTCGCCTACGATGATGAAGGAATCCGGGCCCAGCGGGTCCCCATCATCCGGGAGGGGATCTTCGTCGGGTACCTCAGCTCCCGAGAGACGGCGGCCCGGATCAAGCGGAGTTCTTCCGGAGCCATGCGGGCGGACGGGTGGAACGCTGTGCCGATCGTCCGGATGACCAACGTGAACCTGGAGCCGGGTGCGGGCACGCTGCAGGACCTCATTCGCGACACGAAGCGCGGAATCCTCATGGCGACCAACAAGAGCTGGTCCATTGACGACCGCCGATTGAACTTTCAGTTCGGCACGGAGATCGGCTGGGAGATCAAGAACGGGCGCGTGGGCCAAGCGCTGAAAAACCCGGTCTACACCGGCATCACCCCGGAGTTCTGGGGATCCTGCACCGGCGTGGCCGGCAAGGGAGACTGGCAGCTCTACGGCGTTCCCAACTGCGCCAAAGGGGAACCGGTTCAGCTGATGCATGTCGGGCACGGGGCTTCCCCGGCCCGGTTCGAGAAGGTGCAAGTGGGGAGGAGCCGTTAAGATGCTGTTGGGCGAATCCCGAATTGTGACGGCTCTGAAAAAAGCGGTGAAGGCCTCGCCGGCGGATGAAACGCTGATCTGCGTTGAGCGGGGCAGCAAGTCCACGCTGCGCTTCACCGACGGGCGAATCCACCAAAACTTCCACGAAGAAGACCTTTCGGTCTGCGTGAAGGTGGCCTACGACGGGCGGACCGGCGTCTCCACCACCTGCTCCATCAGCCATGAATCGCTGATGCGGGCCATCCGGACCGCCACCACGATCGCCCAGGTGGCTGCCAAGCAGGTTCCCCCGGCCTTCAGCGCTTCCGCCCCGATGATCCCTACCCCGAAGCTGACCACTTATTTCCAAACCACCGCCCATTTTCCCGTGGCCAAAGCGGTGGAGTTGATCCGGCATCTCTGGGAACGATCTGCCTCGAAAGGGATGGAACTGGCCGGTTCATTTGTCATGGGAGAGGACGAGCTGGCCGTGGTGGGGTCGCGGGGGCTCCATCAGTATCAACCTTTCTCCATCGCCGGCCTGCGCCTTGTGGCCACGAAAGGAAAATCGTCCGGGTTTGCCGCGCAGGCGGTCCGCAACCTGGGCGCTTTTGAGCCGGAGACGCTGCTTAGAAGAGCATGGGATTTCTGCCGGCTCAATAAAAATCCTAAGAAGATTCCCGTCGGCAGGTACGACGTCCTCCTGGAACCGGAGGCGGTGGAGGAAATCCTTCAGTGGCTCAGCTACATCGGGTTCGGGGCCAAGCAGATGGTGGAGCGGACCAGTTTCATGTCGGGCCGGATCGGGCAGAAGATCATGAGCCCGGCAATGTCCATCGTGGACGATGCGACAAACCCGGAGGGACTGGCGGTTCCTTTCGACTACGAGGGGGTCCCCAAACAGCCGGTCACCTTAATCGACAAAGGGATGGCGGCGCACGTCGTCTACGACAGCCAATACGCCAAACTCCACAAGCGGGCTTCTACCGGCCACGCGATGGCTTACGACGAGTTCGAGGGGCCGTTGGCCGCCAACCTGTTCCTGGCGCCGGGAGAAACGCCTTACAACGAGATGCTGAAGAAACTGAAGCGGGGATTGTGGATCTCCCGGTTTCATTACGTCAGCGGACTGCTCAAAACGCAGGAAGCGCTGATGACCGGCTTAACGCGGGATGGAACCTTCCTCGTGCAGAACGGCAGAGTGGTCGGGGCGGCGAAAAATCTTCGGTTCACGCAGTCGATCCTGGAGGCCTTCTCCAAAGTGCTGGCTGTTTCGAGGGAACGGCGTCTGGTGGCGGATCCAAGCCAAGGATTGTCGGCGGTGGTGACGCCGGCACTGCTGATCAAGGATTTTACCTTTACCGGCCAAACGAAATGACCCCGCCTACGGCGGGGTCATCCTGAGCGAAGATTGTTTCCTCAAAAGGCAAACTCAGCGAAGGATCTCGTTCTTCCGTTGCCGCTCCAGATCTTCTAATCTCTTCCGAAGCTGTTCGTTCTGCGCCTTGAGTTCCTTGACTGCCTCGATGAGCGGCGCCATCAGCTCACTGTAGGCGACAGACTTCATTCCCTTGGAATCGGTATTGACTGCTTCAGGGAAAACTTTTTCTACTTCCTGCCCGATGACACCCATTCGAACATCGGAACCCAAAGCAGGATCTGCCCAACGAAAGGTCACCCCTCGAATGGCAGAAACCTTCTCCAGGGCATTTGGGATTGTCACAATATCTTTTTTGAGGCGGAGATCGGAGGGATTAACGAATGTCCAGCCGGGTCCGATGGCAACCACGCGGGGGGGGAAGGGGTTAAACCCCAAAGCGTTAAAAATTCCTTCGGTCGTACCCCCGCACATAATCCAATGCGTCCTTTGCGCATCTACTCCAGATATGTAGGTTCGACTTCCCATCAGGTTTAAGCTCCACTGCGGGCCTACGGCAACCATGCGGATAGGCAACGCCCAGGGATTAAATCCCAGGGCCCTAAAATAGTTCTCATCCGTGCCGCCGGCCATCATCCAGTGCCAGCCGGGATACGCATCCACGCCGGCAAGATAGGTCCGGGCCCCTCGCGTTAAGATATTTCCGTTAACATCCAAAGCAGCTATTGGGGTTGTATTATTGATCCCGACGTACCCATTCGCCCCAAGGATCGTCATAGCGTAAATACCATTGCCGGCTAAAAGCTGAAGATCCTTACCAGCCTCCCACGTCCAGTTGTTCCACCCAAGATTCCCCATGTAAGTCGTTCCAGCCACTTGCTCAAAAATCGATTTTTGCCCCCCCAAAGAGGCCCAAACCTCGATGAGTCCCCGGCCATCTCCCAGCCCAGCGGCACCACTGACAACAAGGGCGCGGCCCGGGACATGCGCCTGCGTATAATAACCAACTCCAATATTGCCGTTAGGAGCAATCACCATTCTGTCACCTTGCGGCCACCCATCTTTTATAGATCCATCATCGTTCAAAGCTCGGAAAAGAAGATATCCATTGTTGCTGATGATGTCGTAAAGCTTGGAGTTAGCAGGGCTTTTACTTGCGTACAACTGCAGCCACGCGGCATCCGTCCCGTCAACCTCAGCGATCACATTTCCCGTGCCCATCACTTGGAGATTCCGTATCGGTGCCACCGTCCCGATGCCCACGTTGCCGGCACTGGTGATTCTCATCCACTCAGCCGCTCCAGTGCCATTATTACGCGTACCGAACGCTAAATAGCCATTCTGATTGTTCGCGGTGCTGTTTTCCTTTCTGCCCCAGATGTAGCCGAACGGCGTAGGGCTGGAAGAGCTGGCGATGTTTCCACCCAATGAAAGAGATCCCCCCACGTCCGCTGCCTGACCGTCTGTCGTCAGTACGAAAACGTTGGCGTTCCCTGAGGCGGTTGTCTTGCTGCTGTCATCTACTTCAAGCCTCCCATGCGGGCTCGGCGTCCCGATGCCGACGTTGCCGGAAACCAACAGATTGCCGTCCGGAACTGATCCGTCCGGCACAGTGGTGGGTTCATAGGGGGTCCCAATGGTGGCTCGCTTGGCATGGAGACGATCAAACTGGGAGGAGACGCCGGCCGGATAATAGGTGGCTATTTCCATCGTCTCACCCCACGCCATGCCGGCTAACACGCTGCCCACGAGAAAGATGCTGGCCCCATGGAGCTGCCAAAAACGTTTTTTCTTCATGGTTTCTGTATCCTTTTACCTTTGTGGATTTACCCCGTCTGATAAAAGTATATACGAAAATACCTCATAAATGGGGCATCAGGAACGAGAATTTTGCAGAAGGTGAGCAAGGGTTTTGCCGATGGTGGCCGGGTTCTTGGCAACGCCCACACCGGCCTCGGCGAGGGCCTTGATCTTCGAGGCGTGGGTTCCTTGCCCTTGGGCGATCACCGCTCCGGCATGACCCATCCTTTTCTCAGGAGGAGCGGTGGCGCCGGCGATGAAGGCAACGACCGGCTTGGTGACGTGCGCCTTGATGTACGCGGCGGCCTCTTCTTCGGCCGTTCCGCCAATCTCTCCAATCAGCACAATGGCTTGGGTGTTCGGATCGGCCTGAAAAGATTCCAAAATCTCTACGAATCCGGAGCCGGGGACAGCGTCCCCGCCGATCCCAACACAGGTGGACTGCCCTAACCCCAGCGTGGTCAACTGCCAGACCGCCTCGTAGGTCAGCGTACCGGAACGGGAAACCACGCCGATGGAACCGGGCTTGTGAATGTAGCCCGGCATGATTCCGATTTTTGCCTCACCAGGCGTAATCACCCCCGGCCCATTGGGACCGATGATGCGCGGCCTGGAACCGCTGATGTTCAAGAGCGCTTTCTTCACCCTCACCATGTCCAGCGCCGGGATCCCCTCGGTGATCACCACGATAAGCGGCACCCGGGCCTCCAGCGCCTCCAGGATCGAGTCGGCTCCAAAGGGAGCCGGCACGAAGATGCCGGTGGCGGTAGCCCCTGTCTGGGCAACGGCCTCTTCCACCGTGTCGAAGATCGGCAGGTCTTCCCAGCGGGTTCCTCCTCGTCCCGGCGTCACCCCGCCGACCACCTGCGTGCCGTAGGCCCGCATCTGGGCGGCATGGAATGAGCCGGCCGTTCCGGTGATTCCCTGCACGATGACTCGACTATTTTTGTTGAGGAGGATGCTCATCGGGATGCGCCACTCCCGTTTTTAGAACGAGATTGCTTCGTCCCCTTCGCTTCGCTCAAGGTCCTCGCAATGACGTTTCCCTTTTCTGCGGCCTTGACCACCTCCTCCGCGGCCTGATCCAAATCCGAAGCGGTAATGAACCCTAAACCTGACCTTTGAAGAAGTTTCCTGCCGACCTCGACGTTGGTTCCTTCCAAGCGGACCACGAGCGGCACCTTGATCTTGATGGTCCGGGCCGCCTCGATGATCCCTTGGGCGATCACATCGCATTTCATGATCCCGCCGAAGATGTTGACCAGCACCGCTTTCACCTTCGGGTCGGCGAGGATCAGCTTAAAGGCCTCCCGCACCTGATTCACGTCGGCCCCGCCGCCGACATCCAGAAAGTTGGCCGGTTCCCCGCCATGGAGCTTGATCAAGTCCATCGTCCCCATGGCCAGCCCTGCGCCATTGACCATGCAGCCGATCGTGCCGTCCAACGCCACATAGCTGATGCCGATCTCCCGGGAACGGGCCTCCATCGGCGTATCGGCATCGGCGGTCTTCAATGAAGCGAACTCCGGATGCCGGAACAGGCCGTTATCATCGAGCGTCACCTTCGCATCCAGCGCTGCCATGCCGTACTCTTGAGTCAACGCCCAGGGATTCCCCTCCACGAGAGAAGCATCCAGCGCGAAGAAACCTTTGGCGAGATCCACCAGCTGGCGGGCTGCCGCTACCCGGTGCTCGGCCGGAATCTCCAGCCAGGCAACAATCTTTCGGGCCTGGTAAGAAAGCAGTCCTAAAAGGGGATCAAACGGTGTTTTGAGAATCGCTTCGGGGTTTTCCTTGGCCAGCTCTTCAATCGCGACCCCGCCTTCTCGGGCCGCCACCACGGTGGGGACTCCCTTGGAGCGATCCAACAGGATACTGACATAAAACTCTTTGCGGATCGTCACCCCCTGCTCGACGAGCAGCGCCTTGACCGCTACCCCCTCGGCACCGGTCTGCGGCGTGACGAGCCGCTTGGCCAACAGCTCTTTGACAACCTTCTTGGCTTCGGCGAGATTCTTGACCTTGACGATCCCGCCGGCCTTGCCTCGGCCGCCGGCATAGACCTGGACCTTCAGGACGACAGGAAATTTCCCGACCTTCTTGATCGTCGAAGCCAGTTGCGGGGCCCGAAATAAAACAGCCCCGCGAGGAATGGGAATGCCCCACGAGGCGAGTTGTTGTTTTGCCTGATACTCAAGCAGACGCATGCTGCTTCAAGAAGGCATCTGCGGCCTCCATGTCCGCCCGGACCCCCTTGGCAGAGGCCGCCAGCGCCGATTTCTCCTCGGCGGAGAGCGGGACTTCGACGATCTGCTCGATACCATCGGCCCCGAGCCGTACAGGCACCCCGCAGAAAACATCTTTTAATCCATAGTGACCGGAGAGGCGGACGCAGGCCGGCAGGAGGCGCTTTTCATCCAACACAATCGCCTGGACCATGTCGGCCACCGAGCTGGCCGGCGCGTAAAAGGCCGAGCCGGTCTTCAATAATTTCACCACTTCCGCCCCGCCGTCCCGGGTCCGCTGGATCAAGGCCTGCAGGTCCGCTGAGGGAAGAAGTTCCGTCAGCGGAACGCCGGCAACGGTCGTGTAGCGAGGAAGCGGCACCATGCTGTCCCCATGCCCGCCGAGAACCAGGGCTTGCACCTCCTTGACCGAAACGCCCAGCCGTTCCGCCACAAAAAAACGAAGCCGGGCCGAATCCAAAACGCCGGCCATGCCGATCACCCGGCGGCTGTCCCAGCCGGTCAAGCGCCAGGCGCAGTAGGTCATAATGTCTAAAGGATTGGTCACCATGAGGAGGATGGCATCCGGCGCATGCGTGGCGACGTGCGGAATGATGGAGCCGACGATTTTGGCGTTGGCTTCCAAAAGATCGCTGCGGGACATCCCAGGCTTGCGGGCCAAACCGGCGGTGACAACGACCACCTTCGCTCCCTGGATGATGTCGTAATGGGTGGAGCCGACGATGCGGCAGTCGTGATTTTCCAGCGGAGCCGCTTCGGCCAGATCAAGCGCTTTCCCGGCGGCCAACCCGTCCACCACGTCAACCAAAGCGACATCGGCGAGCCGGCGCTCCACAATACGCTGGGCGCAGGTTGCACCGACGTTTCCCGCCCCGATGACGGCGACCTTCTGTCGCATGCGTGTTACCCTCTCCCGAATTTTCTGAAATCCAGTCTGATCAAAACGGTCTCAGATGCCAGGCGCCCGCGAGCGACCGAGGAGGCGTATGTCAACTGATACGCCGCACGAGGTAGCGAAGCGGGCAACGCAGCAGATGAGCCGTTTTCATCAGACTGGCTAACTGCGCTGGGCGAGTGGGACGTATCGCCGCTGAGTCGGCCCGGTGTAGATCTGACGTGGGCGATTGATCCGGAATCCGGGGGACTCCAGCATCTCCCGCCAGTGGGCGAGCCATCCTGCCAACCGTCCGAGGGCGAAGATGACGGTGAATTGTTCCATCGGGATGCCGATCGCCCGAAGAATGATGCCGCTGTAAAAATCCACGTTAGGATACAGCTTGCGGGAGACGAAATAGTCGTCCTTGAGGGCCGCTTCCTCCAACTGCTTGGCCAGATCGAGCAAGGGATCCCGAATCCCCAGCCGTCCGAGCACCTGATCGCAGGCCTTCTTGATGATCCTCGAGCGGGGATCGAAGTTCTTGTAGACCCGGTGGCCAAAACCCATCAGTCGGAAACCGGAGGTTTTGTCTTTGGCCATGGCGACGTATTTCTTCACGTCGCCGCCGTCCCGGTGCAGTGTCTCCAGCATCTCAATCACCGCTTGGTTGGCCCCGCCGTGCAGCGGCCCCCAGAGAGCCGCCATCCCGGAGGAAATCGAGACAAAAGCGTTCGCCCTGGAGGATCCGACGATCCGCACCGTGGAGGTGCTGCAGTTCTGCTCATGATCGGCATGGAGGATGAAGATCTGGCGAAGGGCCTGGACGACCACGTCGTCGGGCTGCCCATCCGCGCCGGTCGGGCCGAACAACATGTAAAGGAAGTTCGCCACGGAGGAGAGCTCCCGCTTCGGCGGGATCACGGCCAGCCCCTGGCTTCTGCGATAGCCGTAGGCGGCCAGGGTCGGTACCTGCCCCAAAAGGGTCAAGATCACCGCATCCATTTCCTCCCGAGTCGGGGAGGGATTGGTCAGCTGCGGGTAATAGCCGGAAAGCGCCGCCACCATCGAGGAAAGCACCGCCATCGGGTGGGCCGTCTTGGGGAAATGATCGAAGAACCGTTCCATGCCCTCCGGCAAAACGGTCCGCTCGGCAAGCCGGCTTTTAAACTGTTCCAACTCACGCGAAGAGGGCAAGTTCCCGTAGATCAGCAGATAGGCGACTTCCGAGTAGGTGGCATACTCCGCCAATTCCTCAATTGGGAAACCACGATAGCGGAGAATTCCCCGCTCTCCATCGAGGAAGGTGACGGCGCTCATGCAGGAGGCGGTGCTGCCGAATCCCGGATCGAGCGTCACCACGCCGGTCTGATCCCGCAGGTGGGTGATGTCCAACCCCTTTTCCTGCTCGGTGCCGACGACGACCGGCAGTGGAATCGCCTTGCCGTCAACGGTCAATTGGGCGTTTTCTAACGAGGGTTGCGCCACGCGTGGGGCCTCTTGAGTTTTTGCAATCTGTTGTTTCATCGAATCCACAAAGGGTTCTCATTCTACCCTTATTGGGTTGGGCTTGTCCATTGGATTTTCAATTTTACCCGAAGAAGATCCGCCTTGCCGTCGCCGTCAAAATCGACCCCCCTCAAGCCATCCCCATCATAATCGGCACTAAGATCTTCGATATAAAGATAGACCCCATCCCCTCCATTGACTTGGAACCGCTGGAGATCCGGGGGCAAATTCAGCACGGCAAGCCGAGTGGGTGCCGTCCGGCCATCCGATGCCAGCGGAGGGTTGGCCATCCGACTGTCCACATAGTAACCCGGTTTCAAGGTAAGCCCGCTGGGCAAGTCCAATCCGACAGCCAAGCGCAGATTCTCCTGCAATTTCTGGCTGTAATTCTGCGCCATAATCTGGACCTCTGAACGCCAGCTCACAGTCCTGCTGAAGGAAAAAGCGGTAAAAATAGCGCCGGTGACCAACCCGAGGATCAGCATCGCCAGGATGATCTCGAGAAGCGAAACCCCTTCTTCTTCTTGAAAGAATTCTGAAACTTTCACTTCAACCTCACGACGACCCGTAGTCGGTAAAGGCCCGTATGCGGAATTCCGGATTTCCGCCGGGAACAGACTGAATGAAGATTGTCACCTCCCTGCCTTTCCGTTGAGGGAGCAGCTGGCCCATGAGCAGATCGTTTGTCCGCACATCCGGTGTGACTGCCTGCCCGTTAATGACCGGATTGCCTGTTGGCATCGAGGTGAGCACGTAGGGGCGATTTTGGAGACCCGCCTGTCTCACAACATTTGCAAAACCGGTAGCTCCCAAATCCTGGTAGGTGGTATCCAACTCCAGTCGGGCAAAGGCGTAGCGAATTCCTGCTTCGGCCGCAGAGGCGGCCCCGCTATGGTCCGATTGCTTCGAGGAGAGCATGAATCGCCCAAAGGTGAGATGTAAAACCGCCGATGCCACCAGGAAAACAATTAGGGTGACGGTGATGGCAAGAACCAGCGCAATGCCTTTTTCAGAATGCAGGTTCTTGGTTTTCATCAATTGGCCGTCCATCCACGGGGAGTGACGCTGGTACTGACGCGGGTGGACCGGCTCTGCGGGCCGACGGTCTGCTGCGCGGTGAGGTCGATGTCCACTTCGATCGAGTTCGTCAGCGTAAAGAGGAGGCTCTGAATGTTTCGGGCAACCACCGTGGCTCCATCCGGGCCGGGGTCGGCAGGATCCGTCGAACCCGGATTGGCGCTGGTCACGAAGCCTTGCCGATAGACGATCGTCTTATTCGTTGCATCCCACGCATAGTAATCCCAATTGTCGTCACTGATGTCCAAGGGGGTCCCCGAGAGGCCTCTGTGATCGTAGCGAAACGCCAGCCGGGTTGACTGAGGAGGATTCCCGCCCGCATTGTATTGGATGACTCGATTCGCCACGGACAGATATTTCTTCATGTGCAACATCGCATAAGAAGCTTCTCCTTGGACGTTGGAAATCCCGGCGCTTTGGGACAGATAGGTTTGAGCCGTCCCGGAAATGGCGGCAAAGCCCAATCCCACCAATCCGATCAAGACGGAGGCGAGAACCAGTTCCATTAATGTAAAACCCCGGCACGATTTCATGCGCAACCTCTTCTACAAAGAGGACTTATCGAGTTTTTAAAACATCCTCCAATTCAAGTATACCTCACCGGCGATGGGCCCTGCCAAATTACAAATCGCCCAGTTTGGCCTCGTGGACTGCCCTTAAGATTTCTCCAACAGACCACGCTTGAGAAATCCCTCCGCGGGCAGCATGTGGCGGATCTCCGTCGAAGATTTCACCGATGGAGCCGAGCCCTTCCTCGTGCAGATGCGTACGGAAAGGTTCCAGCTGTTTCTTTACAACAGATTGTGTCGCGCGAGTCAGCCGATGAACCCGGATCACCGTGCTGACATAGGGTCCAAGCAGCCAGGGCCAGACCGTTCCCTGGTGGTAGGCGCGGGCCTGGTCCTTCAAATCTCCCACGTAACGCCCTCGATAGCGGGAATCTTTGGGCGAGAGGGTCCTTAAACCAAACGGGGTCAGAAGCGTCTCCGCCGCCGCCAGAACATGGGCCGCCTGACTTCGCGAGATCGGGCTGAATGGAAGCGAAGCGGCAATGAGCATATTGGGGCGAATGGCGCCATCCTGTGTTCGCTCCGTCACGCAGTCATACAGGCAGCCGTCCGGCGCCCGGAAGGTCCGGATGAAATGCTCTTGAACCAATTGGCTCAGGCGCCCATAGGCATCGGCACGCTTCACGCCCAGATGCTCGCCTAAAACAGCCATCACGCTCAAGGCGCAGTACCAGAGGGCGTTGACCTCCACCGGTTTGCCGAAACGGGGGGTCACCGCCGGTCCGGGGAGATCTCCCCTCGTGCCCGGCTCTCGCGCATCCATCCAGGTGAGCGGGAATTCTTTCTCCGAAAGTTGAATCAAACCATCTTCATCCATTCCGATGCCGTAATCCGTCCCTTCCAAATAGGCCTCCATGATCTGCCGCATCGGATCCAACAGTTTTGCGCGGATGAATTTCAGATCCCGGGTGGCCTTCCAATAATGCCAGACGGCCCAGAAAAACCAGAGGGAGGTGTCGGCGGAATCGTACTCCGGGGAGCCGTCTTCCTCGGCGAACCGAACCGGCAGCAAACCTGATTTCACCTTCGAGGCCAATGTCTCCAACAACGCGCGTGCCACCTCGAATCGTTTGGTGGCCAGAGTCAACCCCGGCAGAGCAATTAAGGTATCCCTTCCCCATGGGCCCAAGGAGGGAAATCCCGCCAGGAGGAATGTTCCTCCTGCCGGCTGGTGGATGAGAAAACTCTCCGCGGTCCAACTCAAACGGGTGGCCAGCGGTCCCTCCCCCGGCGGGGTGATCGATCGGGCGCTCACCGTTTGGGTATTCTCCAAGCGCCGCTCATGAAAGGAAAGATCCACCCCTCCGCGCCGGCCGGTGGAAACCACAACGGCGCAGGACTCTCCCACCTTCAGCAGATACAAAAGATCTCCCGGGGACCAGAGATCCTCCTGTCCCTGCTTGATGAGCTCATTCTCATGGAGATAGTCGAAGTTTTTGTACCAGCAGGGGGAACGGTCGAACAGCTCCGCCGTGTGATGGATCATCACCGCCGGAAGCTCTTCGTAAGGATGCAGATTGATCACGCCTGGACGTTCTTCCATCCGGGGGCGAAACTGCGGGTTCTCCCGGCAGACCCAGCGGAAATCTCGAACGGCAAGCAACGGGCGGACCGCCAACTCGACGGGGCCCGAGGCCGCATAAAGGGTGTAGCCGATCACCGCGGCGTTTTCTCCGGGCAAGAGAAATACTTTTTTCTCAAGCAGTATGGATCCAATCCGATACAAAAAAGTCGGGCAGGGATCAAACCGGAATTCCGCCAGGTATCGGTACCCCTCCGGATGGACCCCATGTGCATAGCGATGGGCCGCCAAGTCATAGCGCCCCTGGGGGGTGACAACCGTCTCCTCCAGGGAAGAAAGAACGACCGCCCGCCCCACGGGTGGATGGGCCGCTGCCACGAGGAGCCCATGAGCCCGTCGCGTATTCATGCCGACGATGGTGGAAGAAGCGTATCCGCCGATCCCGTTGGTAATAACCCACTCTTTGGAGAGGCTTAAATCCAGGTTCTGGCAGACCTCCGGCCCGTAAAGGATTGGTTTGAGATTCGCCAGGGGAAGAGACGGCGGAGAAGGCAGCGCAACGCTCCTTTGCGCCGAGCTGCGGCTGATGCTCATGGTTTTTCTTCCTTACAATTCCGGCTCAAGCCCAAGCCCGGTCACGAGGGTGTTCAATCCGGTGGCCAAGCTGGCGACTTCGAGCAGTTCTGCGATTTCTTCATCCGTCGCCCCCAGACGCTTCAGAACAATGGCATGGATCGTCACAAAATAAGGGGAGCGCTGCGCTGCGGCCACCGCCAGAGCGGCGAGTACTTTCGTTTTTACATCGAGGGACCCGGAGCCGAAGAGACCCTTCACCTGTATCCAAACGGCCTCCAACTGTTCCGGCCGCGTGGCCAGGGCTCGAAACAGCTCCGGAACAAACGGAACCTGCAGGGTGGATTTGATCTCCTCGAAAATTTCCTTCACCCGTCCGGTGGCCTGTGACTCCTCTATCAACCGAATGATCGCCATCGTGGCTCTCCGCTCCCGTGGTAGAATCGTTGGGTTTACATGCAGAAGTATACCTCAACACAAGCAGGAGCAACAGTCATGGGAAACTCGTTCGTGAGGATGACGCTGTTTGTGCCGGTCTTTTTCCTTTCCGGATGCGCCCCAGTCCTCTTGGCCTCTGCAGGAATCGCAGCAGGCTACGCCGTGAGCCGGGATTCCGTCACGCTGGACTTCGACCGCCAGAAAGAGCAGGTCTGGAAGGTCTGCGTGGAGGAGACCCAACGTCAAGGGATGGTCAAGCGGGTCGATCCGAAAAGCGGCCGGCTCGATGCGCAGATTCAACAGGCCTCCGTGGTCCTTACCCTCGAACAGCTTACGCCGGCAACCGTCCGAGTGGTGATCCGCGCGCGGAAGAACCTGCTGCCCAAAATTGAAGTGGCCCAACGCTTGGCGCTTGCAATTGCGCGCCGGGTCGGATAATTTCTAGTCGGTTGGAGGAGTTTCCTCGGGGGGACCCTTTTCCTCCTGAAGTCCTTTGAAGAAATCTTCCGGCTTCATACCCTGAAGATCTTTCTTAAACTTATTGACTTCTTCCTCAGAGATCGGCTTCATGATGACCGGGCATTTCTTCAACACCTTCTCATCCAGGAAAACCGGGGTGCCGGTCCTCACCGCCAGGGCAATGGCGTCGGAAGGCCGCGAATCGACCTCGTACCGGCGAGCCCCATCGCTGAGAACAATCGATGCGTAATAGGTCCCATCCCGCAAATCAGTCACCACAATCCGTTCCACCTTCACGGTCAAGAGGCCCAGAATGTTCGAAAGCAGGTCGTGCGTCATCGGGCGAGGAAGCTGCTCCCCCTGGAGCTTCAAGCCGATGGCATTGCCCTCATTGACCCCGATCCAAATGGGAACAAGCCGCTGCCCTTCGATCTCTTCCAGGGTCACCACGTACTGACCCAGCAGAGGAATCAGGACCAGCGAAAAAATCTTTGCCTCTTTTAAAGACCCGTTGGATTTCATCGCAACCTCAATTGTAGCCGCCCGCTCGCTCCATTGTCAAATAAGCCGCCAGGCGGGTGGGGGATTTCGCTCCGCGTCTGCCGTCGGCTGGGGTGCTCGGCGTTCGCTATGAAGCTTCCGAGCACTCGCCCGCCAATGACGGAAGAGAATTTATTCAAGCGTGGTCTGGCGGGCTCGGCTCGGTTTTCATAACGCTCACGCCTGCGCGCCCCTGGCCCCTTCGGGGCCACCGCCTCCGTCAGACAATGCTCCGCGAAATCCCCCACCCGTCTGACAATCTGAGCACATCACATTCTGCCGTGGCAAACTGGATGCGCGGCCAGAGGAGCCCGTTCAGGATTGGCGGCGGAGGGTGGCGAGGACTTCGACGTGCGTCGTATGGGGGAAGAAATCAAACATCTGCATGTCGGTGAGCTGGTATCGGGGATCCCGCTCTAGGAGGATCTTCAAGTCCTTGGCCATGCTCAGGGGGTTGCAGGAAAGATAGACGACCGCAGGGGATTGGGCCTCCAGCAGCGGGGCATAGACCTCTTTGTGCAGACCGACCCGCGGAGGATCCACCACAATCACATCCGGCTTCGGGCCGGCTTTAAAAAGGGCCCGGCCTCTTAAAAGGTCCTCGACCTTTCCGCAGAGGAACGTAGCGTTGGTGATGCCGTTTAAGTCGGCGTTGCGCTGGGCGGAAGTGACATTCTCCTCCTCCGATTCCACCCCGTAGACCGCCTTGGCCTGGCCGGCCAAGGAAAGAGCGATCAGCCCAATCCCGCAGTAAAGGTCGTAAACCACTTCGCGGCCAGTCAGAGCGACGGCGTTTTGGATCGCTTCGTAGATGGTGGGAACCAGAAGCCGATTCGGCTGAACGAAATTCGTAGGCCTCATCTGGAAACGAATCTGGCCGATGGCGTCCTCCAGCGTTTCCGATCCGAAAACCAGGGCCATTCGCTCCGGCTGGGCCACATCGGAAACCTTCGTCGAGATTCCCCAATAAAAACTTTTCAGCGCCGGAACGGCGGCGGGCAGCTCTGTGAGCAAGGCATCGATCGGCTCCCGAGGACCTTCGTTGGTCACCAACAGCAGCAACAGTTCCTGCCGATGCCCACTGGAGCGGATCACCGCATACCGCCAGAATCCCTGATGAAATTTCGGATTATAAGACTGCAGGGAAAACCGATTCGCCACCTGCTTGATTGCCGTAAGGAGTTCGGAGACAGCCGGTGGGGCGATGTGGCAGGTAGCGATGTCAACGATGCGATGGAAGGAGCCCCGCTGATGGAGCCCCAAGGTGACGCGGTCCGCCTCCTGGCCGAAGCTGAATTCCATCTTGCTCCGATAAGCCCAGGGATCCTTCATGGGCCAGACCTGGATGGGAGGAAGCGCCTTGAAACCTCCCTCCCGCTGAAGCACCTCTTTCAGCGCCTTCAACTTCCACTCCACCTGGGCCGGGTAGGCCACCTGCTGCAAATCGCACCCCCCGCATGGCCCAAAATGTTGGCACCGGGGTGAAATCCGGTTCGGTGAAGCGGTTTCGATTTTCAGAATCTTGGCTTCAGTCTGGTTCGGACGCACCCGAACCAGCTGGACCTGCACCACGTCGCCCGGAACAGCTTCCTTCACGAAGATCGGCTGGCCGGAGAGATATGCCAGACCTCGGCCGTTGGGGGCCAGATCTTCCACCCGAAGGGAGTGGACCTCTCCTACCTTGATCTTTGGTCCTGTACCTGCATGGGATGGTGTCGTTGAGGGCATCTTTTAAATCCGCGAAGATGAAGAACCGGCTTCAAAACCGATGAAACCAGAGGTCTTGAAACCGGTTCCGAAAAACAGGCGAATGCTGTCTACTTTTTACTGATTCGTCGCTTTGGAGGAAGCGCTTTCCCCGACGGTGATCGTCTGGGCAGTTCGCTTGCCCGATGCCACGTCGTAGGTGTACTCGATGGTCAGCTTGTCCCCCATCTTCAGGTCCGCCACCGTTTTCGAAGCTCCGCTTTGGGAAACCTTGGCCTCGGCTGGAACGCTGATTTCCTTGCGAACACCGTAACGATCCTGAACCGTCACGGTTGCAGGGGTCGATTTGGCATCCACTGCCGCCAAGTCGCCGCTAAAAGTAATGACGATCGGTTTGAGCACCGGAATGGTCGGTGCCGCAACAGCAGGTGCAGCCTGCGCTGGGACACTGGCATCGCTTGCCGCCAGCGTGGAGGCATTACCTTGATCTGCAGCAGGAGCAGTGGCTGCTGTTGTTGAAGCGGCCGCCGCAGGAGCAGCCTGCTGAGCGGCTTGATCTGCCGCCAACCCTACACCAGAAATCATCAGGGTCATGGCAACTACCAAAATGCCTGTCATTGAGAAAACCCGAGACATCGTATCATCCCTCCTTGATATGAGAAATTCTGCTTTCAAACCAAGCTAAACCGATCACCGTTCCTGAGCCAATCAACACACCCGCAACAAGGTCACTCGGCCAATGAACCCCCAGCGCCAACCGGGAAAGCGCCACCAGCACCGCCACTCCAAACCAGACGGCCCATCCTTTGGGCCATCGAAAGCTCAACGCTGTGGCGAGGGCAAAGATCGCTGTCGCATGGCCCGATGGAAACGATCGCCCTGGGTCGGTAACGACCAATCCCATCAGGTGCTCCAACTGGCCTGGGCGGGGCCGATCCACCCATCTTTTCAGCACCTCGGCGACCGATCCCGCGGCAAGAACCCCCAGCCAGGGCGCCACCAATGGGATGGGGGACCGTTTCTTCACCCGAATAACAATCGTCTCAATGACTCCCAGCATGACCAGAATCAAAACCACTTTGGCATCGCCTAAGTGGGTCACCCACCCCCAGACCGGCAGCCATGCTGGCTGATGCAACCATCCGTAGAACCACTTAAAAAGCTGAAGGTCCAAGATGAAGTTTAATTATAGCTGGCCGCTTCCCCTTGTCAAGGTTTCCCACGACATGGTATGGTGGGCCCATCATGAGGATGCAGGAACTGCTGCAAGGGGCCCAATCCCTCCTTTTTCCGGCCGCTTGTGTGAGCTGTCGGAACCCTGTGGATTCCCACCAGGCGCCGTTATGCCCGGCCTGCTGCGCTGAACTTCCCCGGTCGCAACCGCCGTGGTGCCGAATCTGCGGGCGTTCTCTGGCAAATTCAGGGGCTGGGGTTTTACGCTGCGCCGACTGCAACTCGATCCGTTTTTTCTTCGACCAAGCGATTAGCCCCTGCCCTTATGAGGGGTCCGTCAAGGATCTGGTGGTGGCGCTGAAATATCAGGGGCGGCTGTCCGTGGCCCCCTTCCTGGGGAAACTGCTGGCCGAAACAGTCCTGGAGCGGCTGGGATCCGACCCGGCGGATGCCGTGGTGCCGGTTCCGCTGCACCCAACCCGATTGCGGGAACGGACATTCAATCAAGCCCAGGTGCTGGCCCAGGAGCTTGCTCATCGGCTCGATCTCCCCTGCTGGAAACATCTCCTTCTGCGCTGCAACCCAACCCCTCCTCAGACCGACCTTCCCCGCCAGGAACGATTGAAGAACGTGGCGCACGCTTTCACCATTCAATCGGATCCATTCCTCCGTTGCTCGAGGGTCCTCTTGATAGACGATGTCCTGACCACCGGGGCGACTGCGAATGCCTGCGCCAAACTGTTAAAAACCGCTGGGGCCGCCGGCGTCACCGTCGTGACAGTCGCGCAAGGCTAGCGCACCACACCATGCGAATCCTCAGAAACTACGTTCTCAAAGAGCTTCTTCAGCCGACCGCCATGGCGCTGGTCCTTTTTACCTTCATCCTCCTGGTGGGGAACTTGGTGAAACTGGCGGACCTTTTGATCAACAAAGGGGTGCCCCCGTTCGCAATCCTCCAGATGTTCAGTCTGCTCATTCCAACCCTGATGAGTTATACGGTGCCGATGGGGGTCTTGACAGGAACACTGCTGGCTTTTGGGAAACTGTCGAATGACCGAGAAATCCTGGCCATGCGGACCTCCGGCATCAGTCTGCTGGCCATCGCTACGCCGGTCCTGGCTGTTGGATTCATCGTGAGTCTGGCCCTTATCCCGATCAACGATCGGGTTGTCCCGTGGACCCACTTCGCCACCCGGCAGCTTTTCAAGGAGGTCGGAATCCGCAACCCCGCCGCTTTTCTTGAGCCGGGAACATTCATCCGGGAATTCAAGCCGTACATTCTTTTTCTTTATGGGGTGCAGGGAAACAAGCTCTCCAAGGTCCGCATCTATCAGCCGCAGGAAGGACGCCCGACCCGAACCATTGTGGCCGAGCGGGGAGAATTTATTCCCGAGCTGGTCGAACGGCGCGTTCTGCTGAAACTCTACGACGGCACGGCCGATGAGCCTGACTCGAAAGCTCCCGCCAAGTTTTACAAGCTTCAGTTCGCCACTTACTCGATGAACCTCGACCTCTTGAAAGGCGGTGAAGACCCGAAAAGTCTCAGCCGCAAACCGAAAGACATGACTCTCTCACAGCTCGAGGAAGAAATCGGCCGGCTCGAGGCCCAAGGAATTGACGCCACCCCCTTGAAGATCGAGGGCCACCACCGGATCGCCTTCTCCTTTTCGCCGTTGGTCTTCATGCTGATCGGCATTCCACTGGGGATCACCACCCGGCGGGCGCAGCGCTCGGTGGGGTTTGGTCTCAGCCTCTTTGTTTTTCTGGGGTATTACCTGTTCCTTATCTTGGGCCAGACGTTGGCGGAACGGGGCTGGGTGGCGCCGGGTCCGGCACTCTGGATGTCGAACGTCATCGGCCTGACCGTTGGAATGGTCCTGATGTGGCGCTCGGGGAAGCGGTGAGGATCCTGGCCCGGTACATCTTTCGAACCGTCTTCGCCCCGATGATCTGGTGTCTCACCGTCTTCATCGGGCTGTACATTATGGTGGACCTTCTCGGGCATCTGAATGAGATTCTGCGCTACCACGTTCACGGAAGAATCCTGCTTCTCTATTATGGGACGATGGTTCCGCTGGTCTTCGTGCAGGTGGCGCCGTTCGCCTGCCTGATGGCCACCTTGTACGCGCTGGGAAATCTCAACCGCCACCATGAGCTGATGGCGATGCGGGCTTCCGGCGTCGACCCCTGGACAATCAGCCGGCCGCTGGTCTGGATAGGGCTGTTCATGTCGGTGGCGGTGCTGGTGGTGAATGAGACGGTCGCCCCGCAGGCAGCCCTCATCACCAATTCCATCAAGGAAAACTACATGGAGCAGGCGCCGCCGCCGGGAACGAAACGACCCCGAAAGCTCTTAAAGACCATCCAGCACCTGGCCGCTTACGGGCAGCAGCAGACGCTGCTGTATGCCAAGACGTTTGACCCCGTCGAGAAGAAGCTGACCGGCATCGTGATCCTGCAGCACGGGCCGAATCTTGCCTTAAGGCGGAAGATCACCGCGGAATCGGCGGAGTGGACCGGTGACGGATGGCGGTTCTTGAACGGAACGATCCTGCAGTTCAACGCGCATGGCCAAACGGTGGGCCGGCCGGTTCCATTCACCGCCAAGATCATCCGGGCCGGCGACCGGCCGAAGATTCTTGAGAAATCGGAAGCGAAGGCGGCCTTCATGAACACCCCGGATCTCTATCGCTACATCCGGAACCTGAGAGTGGCCGGTGGGGCGACGATCCGCAAGCTCTGGGTGGACCTTTACGCCAAGCCGGCATCGGCCTTCGCCTGTCTGGCGATGATCCTGATCGGCATCCCTTACGCGATCCAGCCGGTCCGAGGAGGAGGTGCCGCCTTAGGGTTAAGTTTAGGGCTTGGGGTTGGACTTGCCTTCTACGCAATCCACGCGCTCACCATCGCGCTGGGCAAGGGGGGGATGCTGCCGCCTCCGGTCGCCGCCTGGATCAGTCTCATCGGCTTCGCCATCTGGGGGGCGAAGCTTACCTGGCGCCGCCTGGCTTAGAGGCTACTCCCCCTCCTGCTCTTCTTTTCTCTCACACCTTGAATATGTGCATCATGTGTGATATGTTTATGTATGTAATACACATTTAACAAAGGAGACGTCTATGGCAAACTTAACGCTTGCTATCCCAAACGATCTAAAAGCAAAGATGGGGCGGTTTCCGGAGATCAACTGGTCGGAAGTAGCTCGCCAGGCGATCGCAGAGAAAACACGCCTGCTGGAACAGATGCAGCGATTGTTCTCGAAGAGCACCTTGACCGAACGGGAAGCGGTGGAAGCCGGACGGGAGGTCAAACAACGAGTTTGGCGCAGATACCAGCGGAATTCGGCACAGCAAGAGTTGCGGCGATAAGAGCCGCTGTCAGTTTGAGTGGAGTCTGTGTGTACATAGTTCTTCCATTATTTGTTTTAAGTTTACCTGATAACGGAAGAAAAGAGAAATAAAATAACTGGGATTATTTTACTTTACGTGCCGGATTCCCAGCTGGCGAGGTAGTGCTGTTGTTCGGGGGTGAGGCGATCGATCCGGACGTTCAAGCTCTTCAGTTTCAGCTCGGCAATCCGCCGGTCGACCTCTTCAGGCAGGCGGTAAACCTTTGGGGTCAGCTGCCCTTTATTCTTGACGAGCCATTCGGCCGAGAGGGCCTGGTTGGCAAAGCTCATGTCCATCACGGCGGCCGGATGCCCTTCCGCGCAGGAAAGATTCACCAATCGGCCTTCGCTTAAGACCATCACCTTCTTGCCGTTCAAGCTGTATTCGACGACGTTCGGCTTGATCTCCTGCTGGCGATGGCTTAAACCCTTCAAGCCCTTGAGATCCACCTCGACGTTGAAGTGGCCGCTGTTGGCCACGATGGCGCCGTCTTTCATCTTCTTGAAGGCGTCGCCGGTGATGACGTTGATGTCGCCGGTCACCGTGATAAAAAGATCTCCCTTGGGTGCAGCATCCAGGAGCGGCATCACCTCGAAACCATCCATCACCGCCTCCAGCGCACGGATCGGATCCACTTCGCAGACGACCACATGGGCGCCGTGGCCCTTGGAGCGCATCGCCACACCCCGCCCGCACCAGCCGTAGCCGCAGACCACCACCCGCATGCCGGCAATCAGCACGTTGGTGGCTCGGATGATTCCATCCAGCGTCGATTGCCCGGTGCCGTACCGGTTGTCGAACATGAATTTGGTCTGGGAATCGTTGACCGCGAGCACCGGGAAAAGCAGCTTGCCGGCCTCTGCCAATGCCTTGAGGCGGATGACGCCGGTGGTGGTCTCTTCTGTGGAACCGATCATTTGATCGGCCATCCCCTGAAAACGCTGATGAATCGTGGAGACGAGGTCTGCGCCATCGTCCATCGTCAGATGCGGTTTTGCTTTGAGGACCGCGAGGATGTGGTTGTAATAGGTTTTTCGGTTCTCACCGCGACGGGCGTAGACGGAAAACCCGCGCTTGGCCAGCGCCGCGGCGACATCATCTTGCGTTGAAAGTGGGTTGGAAGCGCAGATCCAGACATCGGCCCCACCGGCTTTCAGCGTCTCGGCCAGTTGGGCGGTCTCGGTGGTGACGTGCAGGCAGCAGGCAATCCGAAGATTCTTCAGCGGGCGTTCTTTTCGGAACCGCTCCCGGATTTGCGCTAAGACCGGCATGAACCGGCCGGCCCATTCGATGCGGGCATGACCGGCAGCAGCACGCTTCGGATTGGAGATGTCGGATGGCATCGAGACTCTTTCGATTAAGAGCGGGCTGCGCGCCGGGCAAGCGGAACAACCGCCCGGGAGGAGCCGTTTCGATTGGACATCGTCTTGAGTTTACTGCCGCCGCGGGAAACCGCTTTCTTGAGCGCGTCCACTTTATCGATTTCTTCCCACGTGAATCCGTTCTCGTTGCGGCCGAAATGTCCGTACGCTGCGGTCTTGCGGTAGCAGGGCCGGCGGAGTTTCAGGTCCCGGATGATTCCAGACGGGGTCAGATCGAAGCTTCTGCGAACAGCATCGCACAGCGCCTCATCCGCCACCTTTCCTGTCCCGAAGCTGTTCACCATGACGGAGACCGGTTCCCGGACGCCGATGCAGTAGGCGATCTGCAGCTCGCACCGATCCGCTAATTTTGCGGCGACGATGTTCTTGGCGACGTAGCGGGCCATGTAGCTGGCGGAGCGGTCCACCTTGGTCGGGTCCTTGCCGCTGAAGGCCCCGCCGCCGTGCCGGCCGAACCCGCCGTAGGTGTCCACGATGATCTTGCGCCCGGTGACCCCGGTGTCGGCCATCGGGCCGCCCACCTCGAACCGGCCGGTGGCGTTGATGAAAACCTTCGTCTCCTTGGTCCAATATTCTTTCGGGATGATCGGGTCAATCACCATCTCCCGGACATCCTGCCGCAGTTTCGGCGTGGAAACGCGATGGCTGTGGTGCGCACCGATCACGATGCCGGTCACATGGGACGGCTTGCCATCCACGTACTCGACGCTGACCTGCGACTTCCCATCCGGCTTCAGGTAAGGAAGCAGGTGGCTCTTGCGCACCTCGGCCAGCCGCCGGCATAGGCGGTGGGCCAGCATGATCGGCAGCGGCATGAACTCCTGCGTCTCATTTGTGGCGTAGCCGAACATCATCCCTTGATCGCCTGCCCCGCCGGTGTCTACACCCATCGCGATGTCCGGCGACTGCTCCTGAATGGCGGTGATGACACCGCAGGTCTTGTAGTTGAAGCCTGTCTCGGGATCGGTGTAGCCAACGTCATGAATCACCTCCCGGACGATCTTCGGAACCTCGACATAGCAGGTGGTGGTGATCTCGCCGGCTACGAAGGCCAGCCCGGTGGTGACCAGCGTCTCGCAGGCCACCCGGCCCTGCGGGTCTTTCTCGTAGATGGAGTCCAAGATCGCGTCGGAAATCTGATCGGCCAGCTTGTCGGGATGCCCTTCCGTCACCGACTCGGAGGTGAAAATGAATTTCTGTCGTGCGCTCATGGGATAAAAAGCTCCTGTGCCTTTGTGTACGAGTTCATATCGCCGATATCCAGCCACGGTCCTTGAAACCGGTAGGCGAAAACTGCTTGCCGCGGAACCAGCCAGTGGATGAATGAACCGAGGGTATCCGCTGAACCGTCGTATTCTAACACCTTGGACAGCTGATTGCGTGGAAAAAAATAGGCCGCCATGGAAATCAAGGAGGAGGTGGGGTTGGCCGGCTTTTCCTCCAAGCCGGTGATCTGCCACTGCGAATTCACGGTGAGCACACCATACCGGCTGGCCAGCGATCGATCCGGCAGCTCGTAGGCCCCCAGCGTGATGCCCGGTGATTTCTCCCGGGCAAACGCCGCGAAACCAGTCAGCGGATCCGGAAACAGATTGTCGCTTCCTAATAAGAGCAGGTCGTCATCCACTGTGCAGCTCTTGAGCGCGAAAACAAGATCGCCGATCGAGCCAAGCCGGTTCTCTTCGGAGGTGGAGCCATCATCCAGCATCTTCCAGGGAATCGGAAACTTCTCCGCCTCTAACCACTTCTGAAATTTGTCGGCAAACTTATGGTTGGAGACCAGAATCACCTGCTTCAAGCCAAGGGAAAGCTCTTCCAGCTTGTCCAGCAGGTAGCGGAGGATCGGCTTGCCGTTGACCGGCAGAAGGGCCTTCGGGTCTTTCTCAGCAAGAGGATAAAGGCGCGTGCCGTAGCCCGCCGCGAGGATAACGGCGATCATTTTGTACCCCGCGTCATTGCGAGGCCGCCGAAGGCGGCCGTGGCAATCTCGCTTTTAAAACGAGATTGCTTCGTCACTTCGTTCCTCGCAATGACGGCTTTTTCATATACCGTTTGAGGGCTTCCACCCGCGCGACCGGTGTGGGATCGATCCCATATAGGAAAGCCAGGTAGATGCTGGTGAAGTCACCCAGCGAGATCATCGCCAGCATCCGGCTCAAGACCGATTCGCCGGGAACCTGGACCACCTGCACCGCTGCCTTTTGCGCGCGGACGATCTGCTCGGTGAATTTCATCCGCCGTCGGACTCGCGGATGCATGCTCTTATCGACCAGAAAAACGGCCGCCATCTTTTTGACCAGCGCCGCCGGCTCCAGCCACCCGGAAATCTCGTTGTGGGTCGCTTCCGGGAAAAGATGATGAAAGGCCAGCGTTTTGGAATTTTCTTCGAACTGGGTCCGCCACCGATACGCGATCGCCTCCCATTCGCCGCCGGAGCCGTAGATCACCGGCAGCCGGCCTTTGAGCGCGCCAGCCAGTTGCTTCGCCGGGTTGGAGGCCAGCGGAACCGACGGGGCCAGCCGTTTCGCGATGAATTGCGTGAGCGACGCGCAGGCTTGCTCCACCGGAACGGATTTCTTCGGCACCCATCCAAGCTGCGTCAGCAATCCCAACGGAGCGAAGGCCAGATATCCCAGCGCAGTTCGCGGAGGCAGTCCGGAGGGGATCCGAAGCAGCGGGAAGCGCTTCCTTGCAGCGAACGCGCTGAGTTCTCCGCCGGCGGTAATCGCGACTAGCTTCGCTCCCGCGCGCATCGCTAGGCCGGCAGCAGACAGCGTTTCTTCGGTATTGCCGGAATAGCTGCAGGTGAGAACCAGCGTTTCTCGGTCAACCCACGCCGGGATCGTGTAGGTACGACTGACGGCAATCGGCCGCGCCGCCGCCTCCCGAACAACTCCCTGCAAAAAATCCCCGCCGATGGCCGAGCCGCCCATCCCAAGCACAAGCAGTTGGCGAGCGTTCTTATATAAGGAAGGAACCGCCCATGCCAATCCCTGCTCCCATCCCTGCCGGCATTGTTCAGGCAGCGCCGCAGCCTGAGCCAGCATCTCACCTGGATCCATCCGCCGAAGTTTTTTAATATCGTTGAGTAGATCCATGAATTTTCAGCGCCGAACCGTCCTCCTCGTGCGTTTCTTGAGCTCCCGAAGTGGCAACAGCTTTTCCGCACGGACCCACTGCACCCGCCCATCACGCCAAATCGCCAGCGGGTTGCCGGCTCGATAATGAGCCCGAATTGTTTCGATCACCGCCGCCTTCATTGCTTTCTCCGCTTTCAAATTCATGCGATGAATGCTTCTCTTCAAATCTGCTTTTGTCATGGTTTTTCTGCTGCCTCAGCTATTTTTGTAAACAAATTCTTGTCGAAAACTTGAAGCTCTCCCAACTCTTCTCGAGCAATAAGATGCGGAAGCACTTCGGAATTGTCAAAGATGCTCCAGGAATCCAGTGTTGGACGATACAGCTTGAAGAGATTGCGAAGGCCTTTATGGAACCTCCGGCGAACGACCTCCTCTGGAATATCATGCCCACCCATCTCGACTCGATCCGCAATTCGCTTAAGAGCAAGCTCTACCTTGGGAATCCAAAGGAAATACAACTGAATCCGATAACCTCTGGCCTTCAATTTTCGCAGCAAAGAAACGTACGTCACACCGGAGAGAGTTGTTTCAAAACCAAAATCTGTTTTCTTCTCCGCAAGTATTCGAATCTGTTCAAGGAGAAGCCGCCCTGCATGCAAAGCAGCAGTTTCCGGTGAGAAAGGGGCTAGGCCGCCTGCAATAAAATCTGCATTGATGAACTGCTTGCAGTCGGCATAACGCGGTAGGAACTCGCTCGCAAACGTCGTCTTCCCCGCTCCATTGGGTCCTGCAATGATATAAAGTTGGGGGTGCCTTGCTGAGTTTGCCATAACACCATCATTCTACTTATCTTCTCTGCGAATTGCTATTCGGCAGGAAATTACTTGAGGAAATACGGGAGCGACGGGACGATGTTCGAACTCCCGGCAGCCTGACTACTCGTGATTTTAACAAGCTCGCAGAGGATTTCCGAGCGGGGTGCAGGTCAGAAGAAGCCGCTAAGCTCAGAGATATTAGGCTAAAGCGACTTCCAAGGGCTTTCGCTTGAGAGAGCTGACCCGCAAGACGGAGAAGCCAAGAACATGCCCTTTCCCATCCACCTTCTCCATCACGTGGTCATCATTCGTTTCTCGAAAATAGCCTTTGCGTTTTTCAAAGATCACCTCAAGGTAATCTCCTTCAGGGTCATACCAAAGTTTCACAATTTTGCTCGCCATATCACAGTCCCTCTATGAATTTTGTTGGTTAAATATGCTGTCAATACAAAAGCATCATCATTTTGAATTTTAACGACAACACACAGGAACTTATCCCCCACCTTTGTCCCGACATAAAAGCGATGGTAAAGATGCGCTTTCGGATCGGCCAATGAGCGAATGACGGCTTGTGGAGCTGCCAATGTTTGTCCAACGGCGTCTTTCATTCCAGCCATTTCTGGATGTTCTCGGATGTGCGCCCATCGTTCCTCCGTTAAGCGGATGATTCGCCCTTCGAAATCCCGGAAGCGCTTTAGTGCCATCGAGAATAATTATACCCTAGCAACGCTGAGATTATGAAGCGGGAAAGAGAGAAAACGATCAACCTAAAGGTTCAGAACGGGAGCGACGGGATTTGAACAGGAAACCTCTTGGTCCCAAGTTCATAGGTCGGGGACGAGCTCGTGAAGGCGGACCTGCGCGTATTCCTCGATCTCCTTGCCGGTGGGAAGGCGCATGGCTTCCTTAACCACCTCTTTCGCCCGGAAGGTGGGAACGGTGCGGATCACCTTTTTGATCTTCGGCACGTTCACCGCGCTGGTGGAGAAGCTGTCCAATCCCATCCCCATCAAGATCAGCGCCAAGGCCGGCTCGCCGGCCATCTCGCCGCACATCCCCACCCAGATCTGATGCTCGTGCGCCACGTCGATGATCTGCTTGATCAGCCGCAGGACCGCTGGGTGGGCCGGTTCGTAAAGGTAGGCGATCTTTTCATTCACCCGGTCCACCGCCAAAGAATACTGGATCAGGTCGTTGGTCCCGATCGAAAAGAATTTCACCTCTTTGGCCAGCAGGTCCACCGTCAAGGCGGCGGACGGAACCTCGATCATCGCCCCGATCTCCATCTCGGGGTTGAACTTCTTCCCCTCGGCGGCCAACTCCTTCTTCACGTCCTCCAAAATCCGATTGGCATCCCGCAGCTCCTCCACGCCGGAGATCATCGGGTACATCATTTTCACCTTCCCGAAAACAGAGGCCCGCAGGATCGCCCGAAGCTGAACCCGGAAAATGTCCGGCCGGGCCAGGCAGAACCGGATCGCCCGCCAGCCCAAGAACGGATTCATCTCGCGGGGAACGCGCAATTGGGAAATGAATTTGTCGCCCCCTAAATCAATGGTCCGAATGATCACCGAGTGCGGATGGATAGCTTGCGCGACATGTTTGTATGCCTCGAACTGTTCCTGCTCGTTCGGAAGATTGCTGCGGTTCAAGTAAAGGTATTCGGTCCGGTAAAGCCCGATGCCGTCGGCCCCATGGGCGATGACCGAAGGGATCTCTTCAGGAAATTCGATGTTGGCCGAGAGATTGATCCGCTGCCCATCCGGCGTTTCCGCCGGCAAATTCTTGACCTTGAGCAACGCCTGGTCAAGGGTCAGCAGCTTCTTCTTCAGCGCCTCGTAGGTCTTGAGCGTCTGCGGCTCCGGGTTGACGATCACGGTGCCGCTGGTCCCGTCGACAATCACCAAGTCGTTGGGCCGAATCCGGTGGGTCGCTTCTTCCAATCCGACAATTGCGGGGATCTCCAGTGACTTGGCCATGATTGCCGTGTGGGAGGTCCGGCCGCCGATGTCGGTGACGAACCCGATCACATGCTGGCGGTGCATCGTCGCGGTGTCGGAGGGGGAGAGATCGTACGCGACGACGACCACCGGCTGGGTCAATTCCGCCAGAGACTGCCGCTTCAACCCGGTCAGGTTGCGCAAAATCCGGCGGCCCACATCCACCAGATCGCTTGTACGCTCCTTCAGGTATTCATCCTCGATCTTCGAGAAGGCCTCGATGTATTTCTTCAGAACGTCGGAGAAGATCTGCTCGACAACCAGTCGTTCCTTCTTCAAACGGCTGATAACCTCCTCGATGAAGGCGCGGTCCTCGAGGACCAGGAGGTGGGCGTTGAAGATCTCTCCATGCTCCATGCCGATCTCTTTGGAGATCTTTCCCTGGATATCCAGAATCTCCCGACGGGTCCGGGTGAGCGCTTCCTCAAACCGGGCGATCTCTTTTGGAACCGCGGAGGCGGGGATCGAGCGCTTCTCGATCGGGATTTCTTCGCTGTCCAGCAGGAAGGCGCGGCCGATGGCAATGCCTGGAGAAGCTTGAATTCCTTGAAGGCGCTGCGGTTCCCGGGAAATCTCCGGCGTCCGCGAGCGCGGCGATGTTTTAGTGGTGCGGCGGCGTGCCATGGCTTGGGCGGTGTTTGACCACTGTGACGACAGCCGGCATCTCCCGATGGGACAGAAGCTGTTCCAGCATTTCTAAGGCCTCCTGGGCATCCGGCCCTTTCGCGGTTAACTCGATTGTGGAACCCCGACCGGCGGCGAGGGTCAGCACCCCCATGATCGATTTGCCGTCCACTTCGTTGCGGCCGCGGCGGACCCGGATGGCGGCCTTAAAGCGGCCCGCAATCCGGACGAAAAGGGCCGCCGGCCGGGCATGCAACCCATCCCGGCTGTGGATCCGGAGCTTCTTCTTCAGCCACATTCCTTTTGCGGCCGACACTCGTCTTTTTATTCCAGGATTACGCCGCTGCGGCTTTTTCATCGACCGACTCCATCTGGAACGTGCCGTTGACCGCCCATGAGCTGCGGGGCGACAGGTGCAGCGGCCAGAGATAAGTCACACTGGCCCCTTGGTACGTCCTTTCCACCCCCCGCTCGGAATCCGATACCGTCTCGATCGGAAAATACCAAAGCCGGCTGGTGCGGCTGAAAGCCCACGAGATTCGAAGGCGCAGCGCCGGGTCCACCACCTCGAACCGGCGAACCGAATCGGCCTCTCCGATCCGATTCACCTGCGCATCCTTCAATCCGATGTTCCACTCGACGCCAAAGAGAAGATCCTGTGTTCGGTCGGTCGGGTTGGCGACTCGGTACGCCACTTCGATCAAACGGCTTCCTCGTTGAATGGAAATCCTCTTGGTGATTGTCAAGGGGGAGGAAACGCCCTCGGCGGTGATTCGGCCCCGCCTGCTTAAGACCACCTCAACCTTACCGCTGCTGCGCTTGAGCCGGCCTTCGTAAGCCCCATCCAAAAAGTCGCCCAGCTCATCCGCCGCTCCACGCGCGAAGGCCTGCACCTGGGTGAGCGGGGACAGCAGGTGATCCATCAGTGCCGCCCGCCGGCACGGATCGTACACCAAAAGGTCTGCCAGGTCCGGACGAGAAAACTCCACCTGCTCATGAATGGTGGCCGGCCCGTGCGCGCTGACCGCAGAGGAAGCCACGAGCTCCGGTGAGCGAATCCGCTGGTGGTACGGCTCCGGCCGCCGGGCCAAGGTGTCCAGCAGATTGATCCCGACTCCCTTATCGCTCCACTCCAGCAGGTGCCCTCCCTGGTTGGCATCCACGAGCAGCGTCGTTGAAGAAGACCTTAACAGAAACTCGGGGGCTTGGTCAGCGTCAAAATCTTTCTGTTCCGCCTGCACCTCGGTCTTCTTTTTCTCCGAGGCCTCCACCAATTGCTCCGCTTTTAAAAGGTGGTGGTAGACCCCTCGGCGCAAGTGCCTTAAGTACAGCCCTCCAAAAACACCATGCCAGTAGGCATCGTTGCCCTGTCCCATGTAGAGATGCCGGCGCGCCTGCGACAGGAGGCGGTGTGAGGAGGCGCTTTTAGCATTCGCGGAAACCTCCTGCAGCCGCTCCGAGACCCACAGCGCTTTCTTATGCATCGCATCGGCTTCCGGGTACTTGATCAGGAAGTTTCGGAAAGACCCATGGGACCACTCCAACATCTCTTCATAGCTTGCGCATGGAAGGTAAACGCGCCCCATCGGAGGAACCGCTGCCAAAGATTCCCGAAAGGTGGTCAGCTTCAACCAGTCGGCGCTATGCTCAAGTTGATGAAAGAAGGACTCGAGCCAGCCCTCTTCGTAAACCCATTTGTGAGTCCCCGGCCAGTGGCCGAATTTCTCCCCGTCATCGGCCAGCACCATCACTTGATTGTCCTCAGAGGACAACCCCCGCAGCTGTTCTATCACCTTCTCCACCGGCTTGAACGGAACCAGGTATCGAAGGATCTTGGAGGATGGGAAGAGGGCCACGCAGGATCCCTTGTCCTCCGTCAGATAATAGCCGAACCGTTTTTCCTCCGGGATACCTGCCAGTTGAAGGTGGTAGTCGTCAACAATCGTGTACCGAACCCCGGCCTGCGCCAGCAAGGAAGGAAGCTGGGGCTCCCACACCCGCTCCGCCAACCAGACGCCGCGGGCCGCTTCCCCCTTCTCAGCCAGCCCACAATGGACGAGCTTCTGCCGCATCTGTTCCAACTGCCCCAGAGCATCCCGATTCGGAATCATGGCCAGGATCGGCTCGTAATACCCGCCGCCTAAGAACTCCGCTTGGCCGCGCCGAACCAATTTCTTAAGCCGCTCCAAGAACTCAGGGTGCTTGAGCCCAAACCAATCCAACAACGGCCCGGAATAATGGAAGACAACGCGGACGGCGGGATGCCGCTCCAAGACGTCAACGAAAGGACGGTAGGCGGATGTGTAGGCCTCTTCCAACACCCATCCGAAATTATCCACCGGCTGGTGGCAGTGGACGGCAAGGATAAAACGAGTCACAGGCCTTTTTGATCCTCTTGCTGGATGATCCGAAGAATCTGCTTCTCCTCTTTGGCCTCCTTCAAGCTTTCACAGAAGAAGCGGTCTTTCAGTAACCGAGAGATCCGAGCCAGCGCCTTCAAGTGGGGACCGGCGGAATCCTCCGGGGCCACCAACAAGAAGAAGATGTGGACCGGCTCGCCGTCCAGAGAATCGAAATTGACGCCGCGGCGTGACAGCCCGAAGGCCCCCACGAGCTGACGCACGCAATTCGATTTTCCGTGCGGGATGCCCACCCCTTGGCCGATGCCGGTGGAACCCAGCGCCTCTCTGGCCAACAGGATGGGAACCAGCTTCTCTTCGTCCGACTGTTTGATCTGGCCTGCCTTGACCAAAAGATGAACGAGCTCTCGAATAACGCCTGGTTTGTCCGTCGACACCAATTCGACCGAAATTGCTTTGTCATTTAAGAAATCTGTAATCTTCAAGCTGCTTTAACCTCCCTGTTAAAAAACTGGAGCGGGTGATGGGAGTTGAACCCACGACAGCCTCGTTGGCAACGAGGTGCTCTACCACTGAGCTACACCCGCACTAAATTTATTGTATCGTCTTTATGGGCGGAAGAGGATTTGAACCTCCAAGGGTTTCCCCAACGGCTCCTAGGGCCGTCGCGTTTGCCAGTTCCGCCATCCGCCCGGCAGAAGCCACAGGTTCTCGAAGATGTGGGCCGTACAGGAATCGAACCTGTAACCTTGACATTAAGAGTGTCCTGCTCTACCGATTGAGCTAACGGCCCAATAAGCTTGTGCGAATAAACGCGCGCCCGCCGAGACTCGAACTCGGAACCTCCAGGTTCGAAGCCTGTCACTCTATCCAGTTGAGCTACGGGCGCAATGAGTCTCTGAGGTAGTCTCTTGCCTGCGTAATCTTTCAAGATAGCAGATGGACAGAGGGAAATCAAACCTTCCGGCAGCGATTTCCGATCGTCTACCGGCCGGAGGGCAGGAGTTTCTTGAACGCCCCTCCTGCAACATCTAAAATGCCTCCCGCCAGAGAGGTGGCCCTCTTTAAGACGTCATTCACATCGACAGAGAATAATCCGATGTCAAAATTGGTCAAACGGGCGATGGCCGTATTCCGCAGCGCCTTGACAAGGATGAGACTGCCCAACACCTGCGGGTTGGCGACTTGTTCGTAGCGCTCGTTGATCTGAACGTTGAACTCCTGAACGCGAGGGGGAGAACCGGCGGAGTAATCTTTGTAGAGGACCCGGTCGATTTTCAGGTACAGCACGTCGATCTGCATGGAAGACTCCGGCGGCCTTTGCGCGCCCGCCGGAGCGGCTTTCTGTTCTTTTTTCGCCTGAACGAATTTCAGGGAATCCAGGTTCAACTCCCCTTTTCCATTCTTCTCGACGAGAAATTCCTTCAATTCCAGCCGGACCTCCCTCAGATGCGGCTTCCCTCGGAAAAAAGACCCCAGGTCGTAACTTACGGACAGCTCCGGCATGTCCACCATTGCCGGGTCCGGGAACCCGGCAGGATTTCGCACCGTCAATCCCTTCAGGCCGATCCGCGAGTTCAGGATGCTCAGATCCATGCGATGAATGCTTAACCGAAGGCCGGTGACCGCCTGGACTGCGCCGGAAACAGCGGCACTAGCAATCAGATTCTTGGCTAAAAACAGCACTGCCAATGCCGCGACGATCCCAATGAGAAGCTTTTTCTTTTTCATTTGGAAGCCTCCCTATGAAGGCGAATCGGCGCCAGGATCAGATTCGCTAGAAATTTCTGGTATTCTTCCACCACGCGCAAAGCATTCTTCGGGGTGGCCCACCACCTGTCCGGGGTGAACGGATCGTACGCGCTGGGATAAGCAAAAACGCGGATGCCTTCTTTCTGAAAAGTCTGCCGGAAGATGAAGCGGGCCCGGCGGGTGGCGGATTTGGCCGTCACCAGGACAAGACCGGCGGGCCGTTTCTTTGCATGCAGGAGGTACTTTCGCACGTTGACGGCTTCGTCCATCGTTCCTTGCGCCGGAGTGAGCGCCGGGAGAAAGGCGATCTGTGTTTTGGGGACGCCTGAGGCAACCAGGATCCGTTCCGACAACGAGGGAAGCTCCGGATTCAGAAGGCCCAAGCGCACCAGCTCATCGGCAGCCGGCGGTGGAGGCTCTGAAATCACCAGGATCCAGTCCACCTTTCCTTTTTGGTAGAGGTCCCGGGCGGCCAATGTCCGAGCGACAACATCCCCGGAGAGAACGACCGCCACATCGGCATGGGGGAACTGATCTTCGACGATAAGGAATTGCCCGGCATGGGGGAAAAAGAGCGCCAGAGCGATGAGAAGACCCACAAAACCAAACCTCAGCCCCTTTCGCAACGGACGATCATCCCCTCCTGGACCCACTGGGCGAACCATTCGGTTAAAGGAAGCGCTTCTTCACCGGCAGCGTGAGCGACCACCTCGCAGGCCTCCCCCAATGGCTGGCCCGCTAAGAGCGCCTGCAGGAGCGCGTGCTGCGGGGCATCCAGAAGTTCACAACGAACTTGAACGCCCTGGCGAGCCACCAACACCTGCTGGGGCCGGTTGATCAGCTCGATCCGGATTTCGGCAACCGGCTTCCCGCGGGATTGCCAAATGTCGAGGATCGGCCAGGCGGAGGCGATGCATCTGACGGATGACTGAAAGATGACTTGGGCTTGTTCCCAATCTTCCAAAGACCAAGCCGCCAACCGCGCGGCCTCCAGCGGCGGCTGCTCAAAGGCATGGAATGCCTGAGCGACCAGCCACTCCAAACGGGCCAGGTCCGGAAGAAACGGAAGCTCGCGGGTCAGCGTACAATCGGCCAGATATTCCGGCAGACGGCGTCCAACCAAACTCAAGTTGTAATCGCTCGAGGGATAACGCTGGGCGTAAGACTGCGCCAGCTCATGGAAGGGGCTGCGGCCGACCACATGGCGGACCGCCTCGTAAACTTCTGCAAGGGCCTCTTCCACCCGGGCCAGATACCCCTGGGCATAAACGCCTAATCGTTCCGTCCCGGGGGAATCCAACTCGACAGCGGCGGTCCCCGATGGCGTTTGACTCGTCGGGAGGATCTTGGATTTCAGCCATCGCTGCACTTCCTGCAAAGTCGGTTCGCTCATGAGGCAACCGGTTGGGGCGGGCGGCAGGCCCCCGTGGAGATGGAGCGGGCCTGCGCAACCTCTTCGGCCAAGTAGTCGAATGGCGGGATGTCCTCATCCCACTCGACCAAGGTGGAAACCGGGCCGTACCGCCGCAGGGCTTCCTGGTACAAATCCCAGACGGCCTCAATCACCGGGCGGTTGTGGGTATCGAAGAGAAAATTTCCTTTATCCGTGTGGCCGGCCAGATGGAATTGGCCCACGAATTCTGCCGGAATGCGCGCCAGATAGTCCCGCGGGTCGAACCGATGGTTGACGGAGTTGACGTAGATGTTGTTGATGTCGAGCAGGATTCCACAGCCGGATCGCCTGGCTACCGCCGCCAGGAACTCCCATTCCGGCATGGTGGAATGCCGATAGGTGACGTAGGCCGACACGTTTTCAAGCAGCAGGCGCCGGCCCAAGAATTCCTGCACCTGCTCGACCCGCCGGGCGATGTGGCGGACCGCCTCTTCGGTAAAGGGCAGCGGGAGCAGATCGTGGAGGTTTTCTCCATCGACGCCGGTCCAGCAGAGGTGGTCGGAAACAATCGCCGGCTCGATCCGATCGGCCAGCCCCTTCAGCCGCTCGAGGTAGCGCCGGTCGAGCGGATCGGTGGAGCCGATGGAGAGGGAAACGCCGTGGAGCGCAACAGGGTAGCGGCGGCGAACCGCCTCAATGATTGCAAGCGGGCGGCCTCCGGAGTCCATAAAATTCTCCGAGATCGCCTCGAACCAATCCACAGAGGAGGGCCATTCGCGGGTGATGAAATCAAAATGCTCGGTCCGCAGTCCAACCCCGCATCCGAGCCTTGGCCATTCCGCTTTCCCCTGTTGCGCATTCACAGCAAACAACTTTTCGACTCGCCGTTCGTCCTGAGCTTGCCGAGGAATGACTAAGCGGCCGGCGTTAAGCTGCCACCCTGGATTTTCAGACAAGTTTCCTTGCTGTCCAGACTGACGAAACCCTGCCCTTTGCAGGCGTTTTTGCCGGCGCAGGAATTCCCCTTGCCGCCGCAATCACCCGTACCCTTGCACTTGTTGATGCCATAGCAGGGGACCTTATTGGCACCCGCAGCCTGCGCCGTGGTGGCACTGACAACACTCACCGCCGCCAACAATCCTGCAACCGATGCAGCAATCAATGCGCGCTTCTTTTCCATCCTATTTCTCCTTTTTTCGGTTAGAAAAAACTCCCCTACCCTTTCAGCAACCCTTCCACTTCGATCGTGATCTCCACTTCATCACCCACTAAAAATTTGCCGGCCTCCAACGCCTGGTTCCAGGTCAGGCCGAAATCCTTCCGGTTTATGGTGGTTGTCGCCGTGAATCCGGCCCGGACGTTTCCCCACGGGTCCTTGCCCACGCCGTGAACCGCCAGATCCATGACGACCGGCTTGGTGACGCCGTGGATTGTGAGATTCCCATGAAGCTTGGCGCCGGCAGGGGCCACATCGGTCACCTGGGTGCTGACAAAGGTGATCATCGGGAATTTGTCCACCTCGAAGAAATCCTTGGACCGCAAGTGATTGTCCCGCTTTTCGACGCGGGTGTCGATGCTGGCCGCCTGGAGGGTGGCGTTGGCCTTCCAGGTGTCCGGCTTGGCCGGCTCGTACTCAAATGTCCCCTCGAACTGGTTGAAGGTTCCCCGAACATAAGAGAACAGATGCCGGATCTTGAATGACACCGTGGTGTGATCCGCGTCCAAATTGTAAACCGCCGCCCATGTCGGCTGAGTGCCTATCACAAATGTGAAAAACGCCACTCCAGCGAGAAAACGACGCATCTCTATCCCTCCTTTTTATCCTTGGATAACCCAACATTTTGCCTTGAAACCGGCCCATTTGCAAGATCGCCACCGGCCGTTTCGCGCAAGGCCTGAAGCAGTTCTTCAAACACGGCCGGTGGAAGCGATCCCCGAATCCGCATCCCGTTGATCACATAGCTGGGGGTGACGCTGATCCCGATCCGGGCCCCGATTTGAACATCCTTCTTGACCGCTTCCAGCCCGCGGCCGCTGACCACGCACTCCCTAAACTGAGCGACGTCAAGCCCAATCCGGGCCGCATCATCGTCTAAATTCTCCAAGCGGTAACGAGGCCCGAATTGAAAGATCCGGTCGCGGAAGGCCCAGAACTTTCCCTGCTCCTGGGCGCATTTGGCGGCAACAGCCAACTGGCATGCCCCGGGGTGAAGGGTGCGGTCGATGGCCGAATTGCAGGTTTGATCCAAGGGAAACTGCTTTACATGCAGGGCAATTTCATCCCGATGATTCGCCATGACGATGGTATCAAACTGGGCCGCCTCCTGGCACAGGGGGCACAAGAAGTCTGAGAATTCAATGACCTGGATCGGAGCGGTCCCCTCCCCCAACACGGGATCTTCTGCTGTGTCCACCCGGACTCGGTCGGCAGATCGAACGTGGGCCGCCATTCGCCCCGGCAGACTGCCCGGAGCCGCCCGGCTCATGAACTGGGCTGCGGCGCTCACCGCACCCACCCCGCCGGCGCCGGTCAAAACAACTCCCCAGAAAAAGAGCGCCGCCGACCGGCCGGTACCGGGCGTCAACGCCGCCCAAGCGGTCGGAAACCGGCGGATCACCTGCGGCCACGGGCGTCCGAGGGCCTGCTGCGCTGAGATCGCCAACAGAAGATTCACCGCGTAGGTGAGCAGGCACAGCAGGCAAAGGTAATGGATCCGCGTCAGCATGATCACCAGCAGGCCGGCATCCACGGCCAAAAAGCCGGCCGCTAATCCAGTCAGAAGAGTCAATGCATCTTCTGCAGATGCCGGGAACTGGGCAGCAATCAACGCCAATGTGAAGGTCGCCAGGTATCCGATGAGCCCCCAAAAGGACAGCGGAATCCCAAGAAACTGGCTGAAACGGCTGGCTGCCACCACATGGCAGTTAAACAGGGTGCCGGCGGCCCCGCAGATCAGCCCGCCGTAAAGCTCTCCCCGAAGAAGCGCCAAGTGGATAAACGCCAGATACCCCGTCAGCCCCAACCCGGCGCAACTCACCCCCCTAATAAAAGAATTCGTTGCGATAAAATTAACCCGACGCAGAGCCATCATTCTTGATTTGATGTTACCAGGGGGAGGCGAACTGGCGGTATTAAAAAACCATTAAGCTCCTGCAGAACGCCTAATGGCCGTTGTTGCCGTTGCCGTTTGTGACGGTATAGAGGATATGCATCAGATCGTCAATCTTCACCGGCTTGGAAACGAAGTAGTTGCCCCCAACCAGGTGGGCCTTCTGCTCGGCCTCATCCTTCGTGATAAGGGCGGAGAGAAACACGATGGGCGTCACTCGCGTGATTTCATCCGCCTTGAGGTGTTCCGCAAGCTCGGCGCCGTCCAGACCCGGCATCTGGATGTCCAGCACGATGACGTGAGGCCGAAACTGTTTGGCCCGGGGGAGCGCGGTCGCGCTGTCAGAGCAGACCATCACCTCAAAAACCCCCGTGGCCTCCAGATACTGCCTCATCAAGGAGCAGAATTCCTTCTCGTCATCAACGATAAGCACTTTCTTCATATTTTTATCTAATCTCTTTACCCAAAAGAGATTCCCTCATTCTAAGTATGGCTTGGAAGGGGCGAAAAAAGAAGGACGAGTGCAAATGGCGCAGATGGAAAAACGAGTAATTACACCAAGGCCTGCTTGATGGTTTTCAGCAGCTCTTCCGGCTGGTAGGGCTTGCCGACCACCCAATAGCGCTCTTGGGGGTTCGAACTGCTTTGAAGCGGCACCGAATCCTGTGCTAATCCGGTGAGGAATACAACGGGGATCGCTTTGGTGGCCAGATCTTTCTTGAGCGCGTTGTAGGTCTCAATGCCATTTTGGCCCGGCATCATGATGTCCAGCAGGACGAGATCCGGCTTCTCCCGTTTTGCCACGCCAAAACCCAGCGATCCATCCGCCGCTTCCAGAACTTCGAACCCGTACTCGTTGAGCCGGGCCTTTAACACCTTTCGAGTTTCTGAATTGTCATCGACCACTAGAATCTTTTTCGGCATCTCCCTCCCCCCGCTTTTCACACAATGTAGCACAAAAACCGAAAAAGAAAGGGGTCTAACCCAAGAGAGTTCCGGGTCAGACCCCTCAAAAATGGTAGCGGGGCCAGGATTTGAACCTGGGACCTTCAGGTTATGCGTGCCACTTCAGCTTTCGCTGCCTCGCCACTTACTGGCAAGTTTGTGGTCTGGACTATCCCTTCATCCGCCCACAACTTCTGGCGGATGCCCGCCGTCTAGTCTCTACACCTCTCCTGCGCCAACCGGCACAAGATTTGGCTCGGGATTCCCAGCAAAGGGTTCCCCGAATTTGACGGGTATAATCTCAACCGTTACCGGTTGAGCGGCCCAGTTGGATACCAAATCCCAACGCTCTCGATATTCTACCGATCGTGGTTTGCGCTGCCGTTTTCCTGTCTCAACTAAACTAATGGTGCTGCCGTAGCTGTTGAATACAGTAGCTGGCATCACATAGAACACATGGCAATCCTCGAGATACAGAATCGCAAAATCAAAATCGCTGTCCTCGTATCTGTCTCGCCTCATCACTCGACGGTTCGTCTTCGTTCTCCGAACGTCTACTGCGTATAAGTTCTTTGAACGATCCAGCCACGCCGACTTTACCTGGATGCGGCAGAGAGTGCCTCCGAGGTCCAGCGCCAAATCGTAGGGAAGTCGATCCCCCACTGGTTTCAGCACTCGGAATTCTCGTTTCAGCAATTCAGTTACAACAGCTGACTCTGCGATATCTGCTTTGAGTTTTGTATCCATTTCCCAAGCCTGACGAGCTACCAGACTGCTCCACCCCGCAGTAGTTCCGTATTATACAGCTTTTCGGTATAGTAAGAGGAACAAACCGATGAAGAACGCCCCGGGCCAGAAAAGATCGATGTGGGAATTTTACCCTTGTCGGTACGATATTCTCTTTCTGCTGTGCGCCTCTTTCTCCTCCCTTTTGGCGGGCTTGTCTCTGCCCCTCATCACCGTGGAGAAGACGGTTTTCTGGCGGCACTGGCAGAACGATTACTCGGTGTTCACCGGCATCGTGAATCTCGCAAAAGACGGAGATATCCTGCTGGCCTTCGTTCTCTTTTTCTTCTCGATGGTGTTCCCGTTCCTCAAGCTGTTCGCGCTGGTGATGATCTGGCTTAGAAAACTGACCGATCAGCAGCGGGCCGTGACGCTGCATTGGCTTGAGATGTTGGGGAAGTGGTCCATGCTGGACGTTTTCGCGGTGGCGATTTTGATCGTGGCGGCGAAACTGCGGGCCTTGACCCAGGTGGAACCCCGAATCGGCGTTTATTTCTTCGGGGCGGCGATCCTGCTGGCCATGATCACCACGATGATCATCGACCATCTTGCCAGAAAGATTTCTGCGTCCTAGCGGCTGGTTTCTTTCCGGTTCTTAATCCGCACCACCGTCTCGCCCGGGCGGGCAAATCCCATCTCCCGTCGGGCCACCGCCTCCGCGTACGCGGGATCTTCGCGCAGGCGTATCGTTTCCTCGTAGAGCCGTTGGTTCTCCTGCTTCAAGCTGGCGATCTCGGACTCCATCTGGATCCGCTGGGCCTTGAGCTCCACCCATCGGAAAAGCCCCGGCCCGTAGATCAGCAGGAGTCCGCCGCCGATGGCGGCGCCAATCAGGAGGTTGCGTTTCGGGTCCATTGTGTTCCTGCGTAGACTGCTGTGCTTCCAAGCTCCTCTTCGATCCGGAGCAGTTCGTTGTACTTGGCCACCCGCTCGCTGCGGGACACCGACCCGGTCTTGATCTGCCCGGCATTCACGGCGACCGCAAGATGAGAGATTGTCGTATCCTCGGTTTCGCCGGACCGGTGGGAGATGACCGTCCCGTATCCGGCCTTTTTGGCGGTCTCAATGCAGGTGAGGGTTTCGGTGAGGGAGCCGATCTGGTTCACCTTGATCAGGATCGCGTTGGCCAGCTTTTGGGCGATGCCGCGGCGGAGGCGTTCTGGATTGGTGACAAACAGATCATCCCCCACCAGCTGAACCTTTTTTCCCAGCTGTTGGGTCAGCGCGGCCCAGCCTTTTTGATCCTCCTCCCCCAAGCCGTCCTCGATGGAAACAATCGGGTACTTGGAAATCCAGTGGCCGTACAGATCGATCAATCGCTGAGCTGGGACATCTTTCAGTCCCTCCGCATTTAAAGAGTAGCCGGCTTCCCCGCCGAAGGTGCTGGAGGCGACATCCAGCCCGATCATGACATGCGTGCCTGGTTTGTAGCCGGCCTTCTCAACCGCCTGAAGAATCAGTTGGACCGCCTCCTCGTTGGAAGAGAGCCGCGGAGCGAACCCCCCTTCATCCCCGACGGTAGTGGAAAGCCCTTTGGATTTCAGAATTCCTTTCAGCGCCTGGAAAACCTCCACCCCCATCCGCAGGGCCTCCCGAAAATTGGGTGCCCTCACCGGGAGGATCATGAATTCCTGGAAATCCAGGCCGTTGTCCGCATGGAGCCCGCCGTTGACGATGTTCATCAGAGGGACAGGAAGAAGGTTCGCCTTCGACCCGCCGAGAAAGAGGTACAGCGGCTGACCGGCGCTCGCCGCCGCAGCCTTGGCCACCGCCAGGGAAACGCCGAGGATCGCGTTGGCTCCCAGCTTGGATTTGTTCTCGGTGCCGTCCAGCTCCAACAGCTTGGCGTCGATGGCGGACTGCCGGGCCGGATCCATTCCTTTGATCGCCGGGGCGATGATCTTCTCCACATTCTGGACCGCCTTCAACACCCCCCTGCCCGCGAAGCGGCGGGAATCCCTGTCACGAAGCTCCAGCGCCTCGAATCGGCCGGGGGAGGCCCCGCTGGGCACTGCGGCTCGGCCCAGCACCCCGCCGGTTAAGACGACATCCACTTCCACCGTCGGAAATCCACGGGAATCCAAGATCTCCCGGGCGATGACTTTTTGAATGGCCGTTTTCACTTTTTCCGATGCACCTTTTTTCCGATGAGGGTGACTTTCCCATGAAGAATCTGCTGGACGGCCGCCGGGTAGAGCCGATGTTCGACCCGGTGCACCCGATCCAAGAGGGTTTCCTCTGTGTCGCCCGCGCGGACAGGAACAGGTTCCTGCGCCAGAATCGGGCCGTGATCAATTTTCTCATCGACAAAATGGACGGTCACTCCGGTGACTTTTACGCCGTGCTTCAAAGCGTCTCGAACCGCATGCGCTCCTGGAAAAGCAGGCAGCAAAGCCGGATGGACGTTCAGGATCTTTCCGCGGTACCGGCGAACGAACCAGGGGGAGAGGATCCGCATGAACCCGGCTAGAACGATCAGCCGGGCTCCGGCCTTCTCGACGACACGGGCGAGCGCCCGATCAAACGCCTCGCGCGAAGAGAATCCCCGGGGATCAATCACCGCCGCAGGGATTTTGGCCGCGCAGGCCCGTTCCAGCGCGTAGGCGCGCGGATTGTCCAAGATCACCACCGCCACGCGGGCCTTCAAGCGGCCGCGCCGGATCGCATCCATGATCGCTTGGAGGTTGGTTCCCTGGCCGGAACAGCAGACGGCAATCGCCGGGAGGGCCTTGCGCGTCACGATCCGGTCAGCTTTTGGATCTTGGTCTCGAGCGCGCTCTTGGACTGAACGCCCACCATCCGGTCCACTTCCTGCCCGCCCTTGATGAAGATCAGCGTCGGGATATTCAGGACTCCGAATTGGACGGCCAATTCCTGCTCATCGTCCACATTCCCCTTGCCGATGGTGAGGCTTCCTTTATACTTCTCGGCCAGTTCATCCAAGACCGGCGCCACCGCCCGGCAGGGGGCGCACCAGGTGGCCCAAAAATCAATGACCGCCGGGGTTTTTGACTGGAGAACCTGCGTCTGGAAATTCGCCCGTGTTAACGTCACAGCTGCAGCACTCATGGAAATCTCTCCTTTTTTCCAGTATAACACAACAGCCTCAGCCCGCTGAGGGCGAAGCCCGCGCCGATGGCCCCTAAAAGCAGTCCCCGCCCGCCCCGTTCCACCAGCCAGCCGGCCAGAAGCATCGAGCTGATGAAGGCCACATTCACCACCACCCCCAAACTGCTGAAGATCCGGCCGTGGAGTTGGCCGGCATGCCCTTCATGAACCAGGATATTCGCCACAATGCCGACCGGCGCGATCCAAAACCCTAAGAACCAGACGGCCAGCGAAGCCGCCATCCCGGATTTCAGGCCGATCACCCCGGCGATGAAAAGCCAGATCGCCACGGCGCAGCCTAAAAATGAGGTGCCCAAGATAATCGGTCGGGACCGGCGCGTCCCCCATCGGCTGTAGGCCAGCGAGCCGGTCAGCATTCCGATCCCCATCCACAGGCTTAAGAATCCCAAGTCCTTGGTGACGGAATGGAGTGTTTTTTGAACCAGCACCGTCCCAACCACCAGGCTGGCTCCGGCTCCGGCCGTGAGAATTCCAAGAAGACCCGCTATGCGCCGAGTGTCCGGGTGCTTCCAGAGCTCCTGGACCCCCTCGACCATCTCCGTCGAAATCAACTTGACGGAAGCAGACCGGTGTACCCGCGGCCGCTTGGGGCGAACAATCGGAAGAATGACTGCCGCCGAAACCATGTACGCGGCGGCATTGATCCAACAGCTCCGCACAGCCCCAATCCATTCCACCACCAACGCTCCGATCAGCAGGACCACGGCCGATCCGATCATGCCGGAGGAAGTGAACAGCGCGTTGGCTTGGGCGAGCGATTTCGCCGGCACCAGGTCCGGAATCATGGCCAGCCGGGCCGGCACGAAGAAGCCGGCTACGGCGAAGACGATAAAGACGCCCATGTAAAAAGGGATTCCGCCGGCGTGGGTCATCAGCCAGGGAAAGCCGGCGATCGTCCCGGCCCGGATCAGGTCACAGAAGATCATGGTCCGCTTGCGGTCCCAGCGATCCACGTAAACGCCGGCGAACGGATTCACCAGCAAAGCCGGTAAAGAGGTGATCGCCATCACCGCGGCGAGGCTCAAGGCGGAACCGGACGAGCGGGTGGTCACCAAAGCGACGAGAACCATCTGGGTCAGTCGGTCACCCGACTGCGAGCAGAGTTGACCCAGCCAGAGAAGCAGGAAATTGCGGTCTTGGAGAGGACGAAACATTTAGTACGCCACTTACTTTCGCTTGATCTCCTTGATCTCCTCTTCCAACCGTTCATGACCAATCCGCCACAGGAGACCGAAGAACGGGCCGAAGAGAAAACCAAGCGCCGCCACTACAAACCCAACCGACATAAATGCCATGACGGAGGCGAAGAGCTTCCCCGCGGCGGTGACCGGCGTTATGTTTGGTCCTTGGCTGGTAGCGATCATGCTCATGAAATAGAAGGCATCCAGGTAGGAATATCCTTCCAGAAGATGCATGCCGATGGTCCCAATCAAAAGGACCGCTGATACCAACAAGAGAGAGTAGAGTCCCCTTCTCGGGAAGGACTGAAGGTGATGCCGCATTTTTCCCATGGCCACCATGTTAGCACGATGGGGCCGGTATTTTTACTGGCTGCTTCGGTCGCGCAAGCGGAATCGAACGGGGATTTCAACGAGTGAGTCGACCGGCTTTCTTCTCCTCATCGCCGGCAGGAATCTCCACCGGGCCACAGCCGTCATCGCCGCATCATCAAGCATCGGGTAGCCGGAACTCTGGAGAACCTCTATGCCCTGAGCCGCCCCTCGGCCCGAGACCCTCACGCGCAGCAGGACGTCCCCTTCCCAGCCGTTCTTGCGCGCCAGCGTCGGATAGACAGGTGGGGCATTGCCCCAGCCGCTTCGGCTATCCACCAGCGCCCCTTGGGCAAATCCTGTTTCAGGAACATCTGCAGAAGGGCTGCTTCCGGATTCCTTCAGTCTATGGCTGGGAATGAGTTCCTCTTGAGCGGTTTCAGGCAGGATGATGAACTCCGTCTGGCGGGCGGAGCCAGCCGCCATGAACCCAGGATTGACGAAAACGCGGGCCGGTGCACTGAAGAAAAGCCCGCTCGTGAAGAGAACGCTGGCCGTCAGCCCTGCTGCATGGAGCAGGGCCGAACAGAAGAGTCTCCACCCAAAAGAATGAAGATCTCCTCTCATGTTAGAAATCAATCGTCACCCCGCCAAGAACCGCTCGGGGGTTGCCCGGGGTGAGATGGACATCGGTCACGGGGCTGGACTCGGTTCGGAGCTGACTGGTGTCTAAAAACTGTGCCTCCCGATAATGCGTGTTCAGGAGATTTTCGATGCTCAGGAAAAACTGCGCTCTTTTCCAGCGGTACTTGTTCGTCCAAGTGAACAGCGTATAGCCGTGCGCTTTCCAACTGCGGTCTTCCACAAGCCATCGGTTCCCCAACACCCGCATCTCCAGACTCGACTCCAGGCCGTAAGGGAGTTTGACGGTGGCATCCATCCTGGAGGTCAACTGCGGGGCCAACGGAACCGCTTCATGATTTCCGAGGAAGTACGCTTTGCTCAGCGTCAGGTCTCCGTACAATGAGAACCAGTCGGTCACCTTCCACTTGGCCCCCATCTCGGTGCCGTAGCGGCGGGTGCTTCCTTTTGGAGTGAATGTCCCATCATCGCCGTTTAAGACCAATTCGCTTTGCAGACGCAAGATCCAGAGCGAGGCAAACAGATCTAAACCGTTGGATGGTTGGGATCGCGCACCCGCTTCGTAGCTCACCGCTTGCGGGAGCTGGGTTCCATTCGGATTCCGGACAACGTCCCTGGCATCGTTGGAGTGAAAACCGCTGGCGGCGTTGAGAAAAAACTCGGTGTTCCACCAGGGCCCGAAAATCAGGTTACCTTTCACGCTGGGGGCCCATGCTTCTACAGATCCGTCGACGCCAGTACTCAATCGGTCGTCCACCCCGAAGCGATAGAAATCGAAACGGCTGCCTCCCACGAATCGCAACCAGGATAGCAGGCGGCTATCGACCTTGACATACGGGCCGTAGGAATACTGCGAGAGATCCACATCCTGGGTTTCGCTGAGTCGAACTCGTCCTTGTTGTTTGGCCAGGATGCCGCGGCCGCGATCCCATCGGGTCTGAAAACCCAGTGTCCCGATGGTCTCTCGATTCCACGGAAACGCTGTCTGGCTGTAACTTGTATCTGATCCGAAGATCCAGCGCTCATCGACCTGTTCGATTCCATCCCCATGGACTCGATCATTTTGAAAGAACGTGAAGTTGGAAAACAGATCCAAATCATATCGCTGGGCGTAGAAAGTGGCCTTGGCCGCCTGAGTTTCTGAGGGTTTCCAGGAACCCTCGGCGGTCAGCACCATCCGGTCGGTGTCCCCTCCCTCGGAGGGATCAATTGCCCCGAACCGATCCAGCCGGCCAGCCCTCACCTCGCGCAACGGGATCTGGCCGGAGCCGTGCCATGAACTCCGCAGGTAGGAATAGGTTAAGCCGCCGCTCAAATCATCGGTGGGATGCGCCGTGAGACTGCCGTAGCCGTTGAACCGCTTGTATTTCTGGGCGTTGATGAAGGGGCCGTCTGAATAATATTGTTCGATGGCCATGAGGCTGTTCAGCCATGGGAGACTCTGCGATTTTACAGGAGAGAACATCGTCAGATATCTTTGGGTGCTGAAGGAACCGCCGCCGGCTTGGATGAAATTCGGATCCGCCGTTTCTTTCCGGACGAAGTTAACGGCCCCGGAGGTGGCAAAATCCCCATATTCCACTTGGAAAGGTCCCTTGGAAACCTCGACCCGATTGACGGTTTCCGGGATCAGAAAGTGCAGGTCCGCGTAACCCTGGCCGTGCGCGTGGCTGGGCACATTCACCGGGACGCTGTCGACAAACAAAGCGATGTCGGTCCCATGGTCGTTGTCGAACCCACGCAGGAAGGTCTGCTCCGCCTTGCCCCCACCCTGATGCTGGGCGATCACCAGCCCGGGGGCAAGGCGCAGGAGATCGGCGGGACGGCCCTGCGGGCGCAGCTCGAAATCTTTGCCGGGGATGTATATCTCCGACGAGGCGGCGATCGGCCGGCCGGCCGTGACGATGACCGGCTCCAACCGGGTCGCTTTCTCCTGATCGTTCCCCTCATCGGTTCGATCCTCCACCGCATAAAGCGGGCTCGTTGTTGCCAACACGGTGACACAGAAACAAGCCATTCGTGTTACTGTTTTTAAATTCATGTTACTAGACATCAAAAAAATATAAACCTCCTTGTTCTAAGGAAGCGAGCCGCCGGTGGTGCTCATGATCCACTGGCCATGTTTAATCCCTTTGAGTGACCGCAACTGCTCCGCTAATTCCTTCACCTCTTTCGCCGGTCCCCTGAGCACCACCACCTCCAAGCAGTTGCGCGCGTCCAGATGGATGTGCTGGGAAGAAAGGATCCGATCATGATGTCCGTGCTGTGCCTTGGTGAGGGTATGGCCGAGAACATGGTGCGCCGGATCGTAAACCAGGGTGACGGCTCCAATGACCGTCCCCGTGCCCGCTTCCCATTCTTCCTTGACCAGAGACCCGCGGATCTGCTCGGCGATGGCCTGGGATCGGTTGGCGAAACCCTTGCGCCGCAGCCAGCCATCAAAGGCGTGAAGCAAATGCTTGTCCAACGAAACTCCAAAACGGGAGAGGGACGCCATAGTAGCACCAATCCAGAAATTGTAACACGGGAAGCTGCCTTGTCAATACCGGAAGGGCCTGTGGCGGTCAATCGCCGGCGAGGCGGTGCTTGATGGTGGTCCCTTTGACGAGATAGTAGACATCCTCGGCGATGTTGGTGGCATGGTCGGCCACCCGCTCGAGGTGGCGCCCGACGAGGATCAGGTCGATGGCCCGAGTGATCGTCTTGGGGTCCTGGGTCATGTAGACGAGCAGCTCATGGTAGACCTGGTCGTTGAGATGGTCCACCTCGTCGTCCCTGCGGCAGACGGCCCGAGCCAGCTCCGCATCTTGGTTGACGAAGGCATCGAGGGAATCTTTGAGCATCTGCTGGGCCAAGACCGCCATCTTCGGGATATCGATAAGCGGTTTTAAAAGCGGTTCCTTCAAAAGATCTTGCGTCCGTTCGCTGATGTTGACCCCCTGGTCGCCGACCCGCTCCAGATCGTTGACGATCTTGAAGACCATCGCTACGGTCCGCAGGTCCCGCGCCTCCGGCTGATACCGGGCGAGCAGGTTCAAACAGGTCTCCTCGATCTCCACCTCGAGCCGGTTGATCGCAGCATCCTCCCGGATGACCGCTTCGGCCAGCTTCGGGTCCCGGTCCACCAGCGCCTTGACCGATTTGCCCACCGTCTGCTCCGCCATCCCGGCCATGATGAGCAGGCGTTCCTTCAATGCCTTAAGCTCTTCATCAAAATGTCTCTGCATTAACCAAATCTCCCGGTGATGTAAGCCTCTGTCCGGGAATCGCTGGGATTGGTGAAGATCGTTCCGGTGGCGCCGAACTCAACAAGCTCCCCCATCAAAAGGAATCCGGTATAATCGGAGGCCCGCGCCGCCTGCTGCATGTTGTGCGTCACGATCACGACGGTGTAGCGTTCTTTCAGCTGATAGATCAACTCCTCGATCTTGCCCGTCGCGATCGGGTCGAGAGCGGAGCAGGGCTCATCCATCAAGAGCACCTCCGGCTTCACCGCCAGCGCCCGAGCGATGCAAAGCCGCTGCTGCTGCCCGCCGGAGAGGCTCGTTCCGGGATCCTGAAGCTTATCCCTGACCTCTTCCCAGAGCGCGGCACGCCGCAGACTTTCTTCCACCGCATCGTCGAGAACCGACCGCTTTTTGATCCCATTGAGTCGGAGCCCGGCCGCCACGTTATCATAGATCGCCATGGTGGGAAACGGGTTCGCCTTTTGGAACACCATGCCGATCCGGCGGCGGACCTCCACCGGATCCACATCCTGGCCGTAAATGTCCCAGCCATCGAGCCAAATTTTTCCTTCGGCCCGGGCGCCGGGAACAACTTCGTGCATCCGGTTCAAGCATCGAATGAACGTGGATTTGCCGCAGCCGGAGGGGCCGATGACGGCCGTCACCTGATTTCGGTAAATCTGTACGGTGACGTTTTTGACGGCATGCAACGCGCCGAACCAGGCGTTCAATCCCTGGGCCATCAGCGCCACGGCGGGAGGGTCCTCATCCTTGGCGGCTGATCGTTGGCGTACACCAGGCGCAGTTGCTCGCGTTATCCGTTTGTCCATCATACCCATCATACAGCGATCCTCCGGCGCGGCAAGAGAAGTCGAGCTCCTCCATTGACCACAAGAACGAGCATCATCAGAACCAGCGCCCCGGCCCAGGCCTGCGCATGCCAATCCTCGTACGGGGCAATCGCGTAGGTGAAGATCATCACCGGCAGGGAGGCAGTCGGCTCCATCCAGCCGCGGCTCCAGACCCGGTTGTTGAAGGCGGTGAACAAAAGGGGCGCGGTCTCACCGGCCACACGGGCAAGGTCCAGCAGGATGCCGGTGAGCAAGCCTCGGTAGGCTGCGGGGATCACGACGAAAAAGATCGTCTTCCATTCATGGATCCCCAGCGCAAAAGCGGCCTCCCGGACCGAGCGCGGAACAAGCCGCAGGAACTCTTCGGTGCTGCGCACTGCAATCGGAATCATCATGATCCCCAGCGCCACACCGCCGGCCAGCGTTGAGAACTGGCGGGTCGGCAGAACGATCAAGGTGTAGGCGAAGATCCCCATGACGATGGAAGGAACTCCATTCAAAAGATCGGTGGCGTACCGGACCCAGAATCCGAACCGGTTGTGGCCGAACTCCGCGAGATAAACCCCCGCAAAGAATCCGATCGGAACGCCCAGCAGGCTGGCCAGGAAAAGCAGCTTCACGGTCCCGACGATTGCATTGGCCATGCCGCCGCCCGGTTCGCCGACCGGCGTCGGCAGATGGATGAAAAACCCGAAATTCAAAGCCCGGATTCCGTGAAAGAGAATGTATCCCAAGATGAAAAAAAGAACCGACACGGTGATCGCCGCGAAGAGACCGGTCAGGCTCAAGGCGGTGACGCTGAAGAACTTGCGTGTCTGGATGGACTGCTGCACTAAGCGTTCACTTCCACCGAATGGCCGATCCGAAGCAGGAGCAGTCGGGCCAGCCCGTTGACGATAAAGGTGACACAGAAGAGGACCAAGCCGATCTCGATTAAGGCATGCAGGTAAAGATCATAAGTCGCTTCGGTAAATTCGTTGGCCAAGACGGCGGCCATCGTGTACCCCGGTTCAAAGAGTGAAGCGTGAATCTCCGGACGGTTGCCCACGACCATCGTGACCGCCATCGTTTCCCCCAAAGCGCGGGCCAACGCCAGGAAGATCGAGCCGATGATCCCGGACCGGGCGTATGGCAGAATCGCGTTCCAGACCGTTTCCCAATGGGTCGCCCCCAGCGCCAGGGCCGCTTCCCGCTGCGACCGAGGAACGATGAGTAAGACCTCCCGGGAAACGGTGGTGATGAACGGCACGATCATGGCCGCCAGAATCAACCCGGCGGCGAACAGTCCTACGCCGTAAGGGGTCCCTCGAAAGATCGGCATCCATCCCAAAACCGCCGAGATGCCTGGGCTGGCGACCGTCCGCACCCAAGGCACCACCACGAAGATGCCGAGCAGTCCGTAAATCACGCTGGGGATCGCCGCCAAAAGCTCGACGAGAAATGACACGATCTCCGAAACGCGCGGCGGCGCCAGCTCCGCTAAAAAGACTGCGGTACCGATTCCCAGCGGCACCGCGATGCACAGCGCGACCGCCGAGGTGACCAGCGTCCCGTAGATAAACGGCAAGGCCCCAAAAAGCGGAGCGACCGGGTCCCAGGTCTGGCCCCACAGGAACGACCATCCGAATTGCTTGATGGCCAACCGTGAATTCCAGACAAGGGACCCGGCCAACCCGATGACAATCGCAACAACCGTCAGGGCGAAACCAAAACAGACCCTGCGGAAAAACCGATCGCCCCAGTTGAAGCTAGGGGAGCTGGATCTGCTCAATAGCGCTTTCCTCCATCTGGATCACCTCGGAAGGCAGCGGGGCATACCCCAACGGCTCGGTATATTTCTGGCCCTCCTTCAGCATCCAG
>OBEQ010750028.1_pt1 | contig 55087 bp, 59 predicted proteins | sample 1670901 | NCBI WGS metagenome assembly OBEQ01 (sample SAMEA104232315, study PRJEB22302) | groundwater metagenome | biome: forest; feature: aquifer; material: groundwater | place: USA | collected 2011-08-07 | depth 5.4 m
AAGAGATGGAGATCATCGAATAATGATACCAATATACCAATGGTACTAATGATACAACTAATACGAATCGATTTGTATGATTCGTATCATTCGCATGCATTTGTATATTGGTATCACATGTAATTCGTATGGCAAGGCCCGATAAAATCCAAATCATCAAATACGCGCCGCCCCCACCGGCGCTTCCCACGCATGGCCGCGTGGACCCAAAGGACGTGTCCTTTATTGGGAGGACGAATTACGTCGCGGCGCTTGAGGAAAAGAAATTTATTTTCGGCATCAAACGGGTGGACCGCCGGCGCCATCTCTACATCGTCGGCAAGAGCGGCGTCGGCAAATCAAAACTTCTCGAGCTTCTGATACGGCAAGACATTGCCTACGGGCACGGGCTGTGCCTTATGGATCCGCACGGCGACGTGATTGAAGCGGTCCTTGATTTTGTGCCGGAGAATCGCATTGACGACATCGTGGTGATCGATCCGACCGATATGGAGCACCCCGTCTCGTTTAATCCGCTCGCAAACGTGGATAAGGGGTTCAAGCATCAGCTCGCGCAGGGGCTTATCGAGGTGATGGAAAAGCAGTTCGGCGCGAACTGGACGCCGCGCCTCGAGCACGTCTTCCGCTTCACGGTGCTGGCGCTCCTCGATTATCCGCACGCGACGATGCGGGGGATGATCTCGATGCTCACCGACCGCAACTACCGGCAGAAAGTGGTGGAGTATATCGAAGACGATATGGTAAAACGCTTCTGGGCGATCGAGTTCGCGGACTGGTCGGAAAAATTTGACACGGACGCCATCATCCCGCTCGTGAACAAACTCGGCCAGTTCCTTTCCGACCCCTTGCTCCGGAATATTTTCGGCCAGAAGGAAAACAAGGTGGACCTCGAGCGAATGATGCACGAGAAAAAAATCATTTTGATCAGCCTTTCGAAGGGGCGCCTCGGCGAGGAGAACTCGAGTTTTCTCGGTTCTATGTTCATCACGAAATTGAAGCAGGCGGGCATGGCGCGCGCCTCGATCCCCGAAAAAGACCGGCACGATTTTTATCTCTATGTGGACGAGTTCCACAATCTCGTGACTGCGACCTTCGAGAATATTCTCTCCGAAGCGAGAAAGTATGCGCTGTGCCTTGCGATTGCCCACCAATATATGTCTCAGCTTATCCCCGCAGTGCAGGCGGCGGTCTTGGGGAATGTCGGGAGCATCATCATCTTCCGCGTCGGCGGCGAGGACGCAGTGCACCTGAAGCCCGAAATGGCGCCGATTTTCGACACCAAAGACATGATCAACCTCGGCATGCAGGAGTTTTACATCAAGATGACGATCGACGGCGAAACCTACGACCCGTTCTCCGCAGAAACACTCAAAGTGCTCCCCGCGCCGCATCCGTCGCACAAAACGCGCATCATCGAAGAGTCGCGCCGCAAGTACGCCATCCGCGCAGACGCCGCGAAGAAACTTATCGCCGAAGAAGAGGCGACCATCTTCCGTAGCGCGTCGGAGAAAGCCATCATCGAAGGCAAGAGGCCTGGTTCGACCCATTCGACTGGCTCAGGGCAGGCAAACTCACCACAAGCGGGTGGGGAAGCCGCGCCCAAATCGGACGCGCCGGAACCGCTGATTTAATTTAGCCATTAGCCACTAGCCAATAGGGTATAGGGAATGCTTTAATCTGATCTATGGTCATAAAGGAACCCCAAAAGGACCTCGTAGTACCTTCGTTCGTAAAGGTGGTCGCGGATATCGAGCGCAACGTTCTTTCCTACGGGTGCGAGCTTCATATTGATTGTGCGGAAGAGCTTATGAGGGATGGCTCCGTAAGCGGCAATCTGTGGGGCGCGAATGTATATTTCGAAGAGAAGAAAATTGACTGTGTGTCACTCATCAATATTCGTCCCTTGGACAATAATCGTTCCATGCGAATCGAATTGCCAGATATCAAGGAGGAAGTCGAGCGCATCATCAAGTTATTGATTCCTTTCCAATGACGCTTGAACGGTGGAGCACGTTTTCTAAGCGGTACCAGTTGCTTTTCATTGGAACAGAGTTTGAGCGAGCGAAAGAATGGCAAAAGGAAAAAACAAGTACCCAGTTTCAAGGTGCCCTTGAGCGTGCGCTCGCGTTGATCGATCTTTCGCTCAACGATCCCAAGTGGAGCGAGGAGCGCTACCGCTTGTGGGTCTTACGGGACGCTGTCGCGGAATACTTTGCAGGCAAGGACGCTGCCGACGTCGGAACGCTTTACGCCGTGTTATGAAGCAGGAAACTCGTGCGTGTCAAAATTGCCTCGCTACGCGAGATCGCATCGTGGCTACGCCAAATCTCGCGAAGCGATGACGCAGCAGGATAAGAATTCATAAGTAATAGCGCGAAAATAAAAATGACCGTTCTCGGTCAGCGACTCTTATGCGTCCGTGCGGATGCACAAGAGGATATGGCAATCACAACATCTTTGGTTTCCAGATGCCATAGTGCGCGATGATCTCAAGAAAATGTGGGTTTCGGCCCTTTTTGGATTCTTTCCATTTCTTTTCCGGCACTTCTCCGTTCAGGGGAGCGATACAAAGCACGAGAGGTCCCCATATCGTTTCTGTGTTGGGATCTGTGCCGAGCGTGAGGAGCGGCACGCCGTCGCTTTCCCAAGTAACGATGACATCCGCGACGCGGGCCTGAATTTCATCACCCCCGAAGCTTTGGGAAACGACAAGAAGCCGAGTAGGAACCGTACACGATCTTAAATAGTGAACGGTGCGGTACTCCATCATGGACTGTAGCGGCGACCCGGCTTCCGCAAGGCGCGCATACATCGTTTCTTCCTCAGTCGCTGGTTTCAGGCGCTGGCGCATCCTCCAGTTCGTGAAGCGAATTTTCACCCCAATCCTATCTTCGTTGGGCGTGAACCACGCAGGAACGTCAATAATCACTGGTAACTTCAACATCTGCCCTCCGTTCATTCAATCCGAGTTTATTCCACTTACAACAACGTCTATCGTCTCTTCTAATGCAAAACTGCCGCGCTGTCAACGCGGCATTCCCTTTTCCGGATTATTGTTTTATGTCGCGCTCAAGAAATCCCGAAGCGTCGCGGGAGAGGCCGCCATATGTGAGAAGATGCCGAAGGTCACGCCCAAAATGAGCGAGAGGAGCGCTTCGTTCCACGTGCGGACGAAGAGGTACTGGAGAAGACCGTAGAAACCGAGGAAGCTCACGACGAGCACGATCCAGCCCGCGAGCTTTGCGGGGAGCACTTTCTTGCCGCCCGAGAACAGCACGAAGCCGATCGCGGCGCCCGTGAGCGCGAGGGGAATGCTGAATCCCTGGTAGATGTCGCGGTCGGGGAATCCGGTCGTGATGTAGACGCCCACCTGGTCAATGAGCGCGATCAAGAACAGCACAAAGCCCGCCCAGAATCCGGCGCGGGTCGTGTGCTTGTGGCGGAGGGCGTCGGTGCGGTTCGCGCCGGATTTGATGTACCAGAGAATGATGACCAAAATCGCCGGCACAAAAAACCAGATGACGATGTCGAAAATTGGCCGAAGGACGCTTTCCATTGGAGGTTTGATTCCTTCTATGCTACCATAATTTCGTCATTTTCGCAAACGCTTATGCAGTTCACTCTCGGCAAGAAGCTCTCGCGCGCAGCCGTGCAGGTCCTTATCGGAGAGGATGCGCGGGCCATCGAGTGGCATCCCTTTGTGCAGGTTCTCCTCAAGGATGATCGCGCGTATCTCCGCACGGCGCTCCGCGGGATGCGGATAGAGCCCTCGCTTTCCCGCGCGCTCGTATTGCCTTCGGGAAGGAAGGTGCTTCTCCTCGGGATCGCCTCCCCCCTCCGCCATCGGCAGGCGATTGTCCTTATGCGCCGCATGGTGGTCTTGGCGCGCGCCGAGCGGGCCATGGCGTGTGATGTACACCTTAAGGACTTTATCACAGCAAAAGGCGCGGCAGAGGACTGCGCCGAACTTTTTGCGCTGCAGTGCGAGCTCGCGAATTTTGAATTCACCAAATATAAAACGCCGCCGAAGGAGGGATTCTTTTTTGTGAAGCGCATCGGGGTCCACGCACCGCAGGGCGGCCGACGGAAAATCGAAGTTGCGCTCCGGCGCGGAAAAATTATCGGCGAGGAAATAAATGGCGCGCGGACGCTTTCGAATACGCCCGGCGGGGATATGATTCCCGCGACCGTCGCGCGCGCGGCCGTTGCGGCGGGGAAGCGGTGCGGATTCCGCGTGAACATTTTAGACGGAAAAGCAATGGCGCGCCTCAAGATGGGAGGCGTCTTGGGCGTGGCGAAGGGCTCCGCAGAGAAGCCGAAGTTTATTGTGATGGAATATCAAAAGGGCCCGCGCCGCGAAGCACCCGTGGTACTTGTCGGCAAGGGAGTCACGTTCGACAGTGGCGGATTGAATGTGAAGCCCGGAGACATGAATGAAATGCATATGGATATGTCGGGCGGCGCGGCGGTCATCCATATCATCGTAGCCTTGGCGCGGCTCAAGATAAAAAGAAATATTGTCGGTCTCGTGCCCGCGGTCGAGAACATGCCCTCCGGTTCGAGCTATCGGCCGGGGGATGTGCTGAAAACGATGTCCGGGAAGACGATCGAAGTGGGGAACACCGATGCCGAGGGGCGGGTGATCCTCGCCGATGCCCTGACGTATGCGAAGCGCTACGATCCTCGGCTCATCGTTGATATTGCAACATTGACCGGCGCCGCGGAGGTGGCCTTGGGGCAGCGGGCCTCGGCGATTTTCGCGACCGATGAGCAAATTTCCCGCAAAATGATCGCAAGCGGAGAGATGACGGGGGATTACGTGTGGCCACTGCCTCTGTGGGAAGAATATGAGGAGGACATCAAGGGGACGTTCGGCGACGTGATGAACGTGGGAAAAACCCGCTACGGCGGCGCGATCACGGGCGCGGTGTTTTTATGGCAGTTCATAAAAGCGGGAGGTGAAGCGAAGAGTCCCTCGAGGCGCTCGGGACAATCGAGGCAACGCCCCGATTGGGTGCATTTGGATATCGCGCCGCGGATGACCTCAATCGAAGGCGACTATCTCGCCAAAGGCGCCGCAGGCGCCTCGATTGCGCTTCTCGTGCAATTTTTAAAAAAGTAGCTAACAATCACATATCACAACATTCTAACATTCTGCAGAATGTTAGAATGTAATAAAACGATGAATGTGGAAACCAAAATTTGTCAAAATTGCAAGCAAAACTTCGTCATTGACGCAGATGATTTTACGTTCTACGAGAAGATACAAGTCCCGCCGCCCACGTGGTGCCCGGAGTGCCGGTTGAAGCGTCGCATGATCTGGCGGAACTACCGTTTTTTGTTTCGGCATAAGGATGCGATATCCGGAAAAGAATTATTCTCGAGTTTTCCTGCGGCGGTGCCCGCGAAGGTCTACGAACTTGACTACTGGAATTCCGACGCATGGGACCCAATGACCTATGGCCGCGAGTACGATTTCTCCAAAAACTTTTTTGAGCAGTTCAAGGCGCTGCTCTACGACGTGCCGTGGCCGTCGCGCGCGGCGATACGGCTCGTGAATTCCGATTACTGCAATCAGGCCGGAGGGTTTAAGAATTGCTACCTCTGTTTTAACGGAGATGATTTCGAGAATGCCGGATATTGCACGACCGGCGTCCTTGCGACCGACAGCTTTGATCTTCACGAAGTGCGCCACACAGAACTTTCTTATGACGGCTATATGATCGATGAATCGTTTCGCGTGTTCTACTCGGTGAATGTCGAGGAGAGTACCGATATATGGTTCTCGAGAAATATCTTCGGCTGTACGAACTGTTTCGGATGCATCAATCTCCGCAAGAAGTCCTACCACATTTTCAACGAGCCCTATTCGCGGGAAGCATATATGGAGTTTATGGCGAAATTCAAGTCGGGATCGCACGCCGCGGTGGAGGAAATGAAGCAGAAGGCCCGGGCGCATTGGAAGAAATTCCCGATGAAATATGGGCTCCTCATCAATGTCACGAACGCGACGGGGGAGCATATTGAGCGGTCGAAGAACATCAAACAGGGCTACGGCATCCACGAAGGAGAGAACATTGCCTATTCGCAAGACCTCTCTCCGCCGGTTGCCGACTGCTATGACTACACCTCGTGGGGGCATGGTGCGTCCCGAATATACGAATCAATCGTGACGGGCGAGGAGTGCGATTTGATACGATTCTCATGGGACTGCTGGCCCTCATCCCGAGGCATCGAGTATTCGGTATCCTGCCGCTCTTCGTCTGATCTTTTCGGCTGCGTGGGGCTCAAGAAAAAAAAGTACTGCATCTTTAATACGCAATATTCGAAGGAAGATTTTTTTGCCCTTCGCGAAAAGATTATCGCGCAGATGAACGCAATGCCGTATGTTTCACGGGTGACAAGTGACATGGGACAAGGAACAAGGGAACTCGTGTATCGCTACGGGGAATTTTTCCCGACGGAATTTTCTCCGTTTGCGTACAACGAAACGCTCACGCAGGATCTTTTTCCTTTGACGAAGGAGCAGGCCGAGGCCCAGGGCTACCTGTGGCGCGAACCGGAAACGCGTACGTATTCCATCACGCTTGCCGCGAAGGATTTGCCAGACAATATCGCAGACATTGCTGATACCATCACCAAAGAAGTGATCGGCTGTATTGCGTGCGGCAAGCCATACCGGATCATCCCTATGGAATTTGATTTTTTCCGCCGCATGGTGCTGCCCATTCCGCGCAAATGCCCCGAGTGCCGCTTTCAAGAGCGGTTTCAGTTCGTGAATCCGCCGAAATTATGGCCGGGGGGATGCATGTGTCACGGCGCACAAGGAGCAAATAGCAAAGAGCAAATAGCGTATCCAAATTCAGTTCAGCATTTCCATGGCGATGCGCATTGCCCGAATGAATTTCAAACGAGCTATGCTCCCGGGCGAACGGAGATTGTGTATTGCGAGGCATGCTATCAAAATGAAACTGCGTGATTTTTAAAGTAACGAGTGCCTTAAATGCCCAAAGATTAACCTTTCGTAGCAAGACATTGACGCCTGCGCTATAATTATTACTACATTCTAAATCCTAAATTCTAAGTCCTAAATCCTCGCCATGGGCATCGACCCCGATAAAGACGTTATTTATTTCGCGCGCACGGATTTTCGCAATACCGAGCGGCTTTTTGGCATCAAGCGGAAAGACCGCCGCCAGCATTTCTACGTCGTGGGGAAGACCGGCACGGGAAAATCCGCGCTCCTCAACAACATGATCGTGCAGGATATCGCGAACGGCGAAGGCCTCTGCGTGGTGGATCCGCACGGCGAGCTCGTCGAAGAAATCTTGGGAAAAATTCCCGAGGAGCGCATTAAGGATATAGTGTACTTTAATCCGGCGGACAGCGACTACCACATCGGGTTCAATGTGCTTGAGCTTCCCGATCCGAAGTACAAGCACCTGGTCGCCTCGGGCCTCATGGGCATCTTCACGAAGATCTGGGCGGGGGTGTGGTCCGCGAGAATGGAATACATCATGAACAACGCCATTCTTGCGCTTCTCGACACGCCGGGCTCGACCCTTCTGGGCATCACCCGCATCCTCGTCGACAAAGAATACCGCGGGAAGGTTATTGCGAATGTGAACGATCCTGTCGTGAAGGCCTTCTGGATGAACGAGTACGAGCAATGGAAAGACCAGTTCCGCAACGAAGCCATCGCGCCGATCCAGAACAAGGTGGGACAGTTTCTCTCGACCGCAATGGTGCGGAACATCGTGGGGCAATCAAAGAGCACCATCGATATTTTCGATATGATGAACAACGGGAAGATTTTCCTTGTCAATGTCTCGAAGGGGAGGATCGGCGAAGACAACTCCTCGCTCCTAGGCGCGATGCTCATTACCAAGATCCAGCTCGCGGCGATGGAGCGCGTGCGCGTGCCCGAAGAGGAACGCGTGGATTTTTATCTCTATGTGGACGAGTTCCAAAATTTCGCCACCGATTCATTCACGGGCATTCTCTCCGAGGCGCGCAAGTACCGCTTGAACCTCATTTTGGCGCACCAGTACATCGGCCAGCTGGTGACCGACCTCAACACAAGAGTCCGCGACGCGATCTTCGGCAACGTGGGCACGATGATGATGTTTCGCGTGGGCGCAACCGACGCCGAATTTCTTGAGAAAGAATTTGAGCCGGAGTTCTTGCCGCAGGACATGGTCAATCTCCCCAACCACCGCATTTATTTGAAGATGATGGTGGACGGCATCACCTCGCGCCCCTTTTCGGGAGCGACCCTGCCGCCGTTCAAGGTGGAATCCGGAGCTATGCAGGTCGAAACCATCATTGAGAATTCGCGGAGGCGCTATGCGCGCCCGCGCGCCGTGGTGGAAGAAGAAATCAATAAATGGAGCGGCGTGATGCCCGCGGTTGATGAGCAGGGGAATCTCCTCCCGCAGATGGGGGCCGACGGCATTATGCGGTATCCGATTGTATGCTCCTCGTGTGGCAAGGCGGCCACCGTGCCCTTCCCGCCGATCCCCGGCAAGCCCGTGTACTGCAAAGAGTGCGTGGCGAAGATCAAGGCGGGGGAGCTTCAGCCGGTGCGCGCGGCGGGCGGGCCGCCTTCGCGGCGAAAAGAGCAGTACGCGTCGGAGCTCGCCAGTTTGGGCATTGAATTTTCTCCGGCGCCGCAGGGTGCGCCGAAGCCTTTTTCTCATGAATCATCTCCGCGTCACGCGCCGCGGGATCACGGCCCGCAGGAGACGGCGGTTGCTCCTCCTCCACCGAGACGCGCGTCTGTCCCTAAACCGGAAAAGGCAGAAGAAGCAGCCGCACCGATCTCCCTCGGCGAACTGAAGCCGGTGCCGAAAGTAAAAAAAGAACGCCATGACACGGAGAGAATAGACATTGATGAACTGCGGAAATCAATCAGCGAATCGCTCGGGCGCGCGACCAAGGAAGATGCGTTATGATTCGTTTCGATATTCTCACTATTTTCCCTCGTATTTTCGATTCGTATTTTTAAGAATCCTTTTTGAAGCGCGCACAAAAAAGCGGATTGATTAAAATTGTTTCGCATAATCTCCGCGAGTTTACCACCGACACGCACCACAAAACGGACGACCGGCCGTTCGGCGGCGGTCCGGGGATGGTGATGAAAGTCGAGCCGATCTACCGGGCGATTCAATCTCAAATCTTAAATCGCAAATCTAGAAACTTAAAAGTTCGGGTTATCTTGTTCTCGACGCGAGGCAAGAAGCTCGATGCAAAAACCGCCAAACGGCTCGCACGCTACGATCGACTCATCCTGATCTGCGGCCGCTACGAAGGCGTGGATGAGCGCGTGGGGCGGCATGTTGCCGATGAAGAAATCTCGATAGGGGATTACGTGCTCTCGGGAGGAGAGCTTCCCGCGCTGGTCTTAGTGGAGGCGGTGTGGAGGTTTATCCCAGGATTTTTAGGAAAGCACGAATCTCTCGAAGAGGTGAAGGGCTCGTACCCGGTTTATACGCGACCGCCGGTCTTTGTTCCGAAGCGCGGAACAACATGGACCGTGCCCAAGGTGCTTCTCTCTGGAGATCATAAGAAGATAGAGGCATGGCGGCGAGCGAGATAGTATTTTTGCTTTCGGCGTCATTTATCGGAGGAGTCTCCGCGGTGCAGTTTTTTTCGCCGTCGCTTTTCGCGGGCGCTGTAGTGAGCGCGGTCTTCGGCGCCTGGGGGCTACTACAAGGCAAACATTTACGGTATTTCCTCATCGGCTTTGCCGTTGCCGCGTTCGGTTTTTTCTACGTGCCGTTTTACGGGCATTTCGTCGCGTCGGGGAACATCCTTCCCGCGTCCGGCGCGCAATTCCAGAGCACGGTACTCGGCACCTCGCGCATATCCGAGTCATCACAGACTCTGCGCGTTGCCCTTGCGCCGCCGTTTCGCGGGACCGCGGATGTGATCATTGCGCCGCTTCCTGAATTTCGCTATGGCGATCTCCTTTCGTTCAAGGGCGGGCCGATGCATGATGCAGGCAACGGCCACCCGCTTCTTGTTTACCCTGCTCTCGAACTCCTGCGGAGCGGCGCCGGTGCACCCGTGAAACAATTTTTGGTCAATATACGGGACCGCGTGCGCGAGTCATTTCTCCTGCTCCTCTCGAAAGATAGCGCGGCGCTTCTGGGCGGTGTGACCTTGGGCATCCGCGCGGATTTTTCTGATGCGTTCAAGCAGGCGATGTCCCGCTCGGGAACAACGCACCTCGTCGCGCTTTCGGGATACAACGTCGCGATTCTCGCCTACGCGATATTCTTTCTCTTGGGATCATGGCTCCCGCGGCGCGCCACGCTCCTCATCACCGTTATTGCGATCGTTCTCTTTGTGCTCATGGTGGGCGCGGAGGCATCAGTCGTGCGCGCCGCCGTCATGGGCGTACTCCTCGTTGCCGCTCAAGGCGCGGGGAGGATGTATGACCCGCGAAATGCGATCGCGTTCACCGCCGCCGCGATGCTCGTCTACGACCCCACGCTCGTAGAGTTTGATCTGGGATTTCTCCTTTCATTTTTGAGCTTGTGCGGGATCGTCTATCTTGCGCCCGCGCTTGCGGCGCTTACGCACCTGAAGAAGAATCCGGACGCGGTGTTTGATCTGCGCGGAGCGCTGCTTACGACTCTCGCCGCACAGCTCGCGGTGATCCCGGTGCTCCTCGCGCACTTCGGCGGCATTTCATTGTTTGCGCTCATCACGAATATGCTGCTCTTGGAGATCGTGCCCTTCGTGATGGCGCTCGGATTCGCGCTGGGCCTCATTGCGTTCGTCGCCATGCCCCTCGCGCGCATCCTCGCGTGGTTCGCGGAAATCCCGCTTCTCTATATGTCCGGAGTAATCTATTTCTTTTCCTCGCTCGCCGCTCCCTACGGCGCAAGTTTTTTCTCCTTACCGCTCGCGGCGCTCTACTATGCCGTACTCCTTGGCGTTATTCTCTATGCGCATGAGAAGCAGCCGGCACCCTCTTAAGTAAATTGTCACATTCTCTTATTCTCGAGAATAAGAGAATGTGACAGTATTGCTTTGTAGTATGTTATTACAATGGGTTCATGAAGAAATCCACAAAGAAAATAAGCATTTTAATTTTCCTTCTGTGCGCGGCGGCGGACCTCTTCGTCTGGCACGCGGTGGCCTTCGGCGGGGCGAGCCACGGCATCTACGAAATGCATTTCCTGAACATCGGACAGGGCGATAGCGAGCTCGCGGTGTTCCCCGGAGGCATCGGCGTCTTGACCGATGCAGGCCCCGATCGGTCAGTCGCATCCGCGCTGGAGCGCGTCCTGCCGCAGGGAAGAAAATATCTCGACCTCGCGATCATCTCGCATCCTCAGCTCGACCACTTCAACGGATTCAACGAGCTCATCCGCACCTACGAGATCGGCGCGTTCCTCATCAACGGCCGTGATGACGAACCGCCCCTCGCCGCGTGGGATGAATTGAAGCGCGCCATCGGGGAGAAGGGGATTCCCTTGGTCGTGGTGGGGAAGGGCGACCGCATCGTGATCGGCTCGAGCACGATCGATATTCTCTCTCCCGGGCGTGAGTTCATCCAAAGCGGCGAATTGAACGACACAGGGCTTGTGGAGCGGATCGCGACGCCGTCATTCTCCACACTCCTCACCGCGGATACCGGCATCAACATCGAGGACTATCTTTTGAAAGAGGGGACCGCGGTCACCGCGGATATTCTGAAAGTTGGCCATCACGGCTCGAAATATTCATCGTCGCCCGAGTTTTTGAAAGCAGTCTCGCCGAAAGTTGCCGTCATCTCGGTGGGCGCGAAGAACCGCTATGGCCATCCCTCGCCCGAAACACTTGATCGGCTGCATGCGGCGGGAATTCTCACATTCCGTACCGACCAGGACGGCACGGTGTCGGTCATCGGCACAGCGGAGAGGAAGATTAAAGTGTATAAGGGGAAATAATAGGACTTAGGATTTAATTACAGATAACGATACTTTTTTAAGAGATATTGCAATAGTAACACTTCTACGCGATCGCGTAAAAGTGTTACTATCCTAAAACTTCGATATGGAGCTTTTTTGTGGACATCTCACATTTTTCGTAAAAAAGTGGTGCCGCGTAGTTATAACATCAGCTATTCCATCGAAGTTGTAGCACGGGGTGGTATACTTAAGGGATATGACCCTTCTTATAAAGAACGTGCAGATTTTGGGCGCGCGGCAGAAGATGCCCGACTTGGCCTTCGAAGCCGGAGCATCCGCGACGGCGAAGGAGGCACCCGCGGATGTATTTGTAAGCGGCAACAAAATTTCCGCGATAGGGTCGTTTTCCCGCAAGCCTGCGGATCACGTGATTGATGGGCGGGGGAGTTCTCTTGCGCCGGGATTTATTGATATCCATACGGAATCCGACCACTTTCTCTCGCTCTTCGACCAGCCCTCGCAGGAGGATTTTTTGCGCCAGGGAGTCACGACTACAATCGGTGGCCATGACGGCGTGTCGCTGGCGCCGCTTCTCTCGGGCGAACTCGAATTGATTTCACGCTGGACGCATCCGCACCGGAAGAACGCAGATTGGCGCACGGTAGAAGAATACCTCGCGGTGCTTGACCGCCGCGGCATCGGCGTCAACTTCGGCACGCTCGCGGGCTACAGGACGCTCCGTCGCGTGGTGCTCGGGGGCGAACACCGCAAACTCACCGCCGCAGAGCTTTCCGTGCTCCTTGCGCTCTTCGCCCGTTCGCACAAAGAAGGCGCGCGCGGCATTTCTTTTTCTGCAGAAGATATTTTTTCTGACAGCGCAACATCGAAAGAGCGCGATGCCCTCCGCCGCGCGGTTTCCGACTTCAAGGGAATCTATGCGGTGTCGTTCTCCGGAGCGATAGCCGTCGACCACAGGGCAGTCCGGGAACTTCTTCGCGAGATGAAAGATCTTCCCGCGACATTGCTCTTCTCCCACATTCCCCCAGGAGACACGCGCAGGCTTTTGAATCTTATTAAAGAGCATCCGCGCGCGTATGCGGCAGTCAGTCCTTCGGCGACGAGAACGCTTCCCCTCGTCTCTTTCCTTCCGCATTGGGCGCAGAAGCACACGCTTCCCGAAACCCTCGAAGGCGTGCGCGACCCGTGGCTTCGCGAAAAAATGAAAAAAGAAATGCTGCCGCTCGACCCCGCGCGCGTGACCTTTGTCTCCGCGCCGCACCACCGGACGCTCGTCGGAATGACTCTCCGCGAATGTATGGAAATGATGGAAATCGAAGATCCTCTCGACGCGCTTCTTCTTGCGATGGAGGCGATGCGGTGCATGGGCGCGGTGTCATACGGCGAATCCGGGGAAATGGACACTGCGACATGGATTTCGCACCCGCGGGCGCTCATTGCGTCGCAGTCGGCGAGCGTGCGCGACCATCACCATCTCTCCATGATGCCGACACCCGAAGGGAAAACCGCATTCACCAATTTTCTTTCCTTGGCGGAAAAAGAAAAATCGTTTTCGATGGAAAGTGCGGTGCGCAAACTCACCGCCCTGCCCGCGTCGCTCCTCGGCCTTGCTGACCGAGGAGCAATCGTGCCCGGCCATTACGCCGATCTCGTCGGATTTTCCGGAAGCGAGATCCGTTTTGTGATCGTGAACGGCAAGGTCGCGGTGCGCGAAGGGAAGATCGTGGACGCGCGCGCGGGGCGAGCACTCCGCACCATTGCCTGAACCATGCGTTTCCACGGCTCTTCTCCGGACTATTTCCTGCTCGCACTCGTGTGCCTCCTCACAGTTGCGGGCCTTGTGATTCTCTCCTCTGCGTCCTCAGACCTCGGCAAGATCCGCTTCAACGACAGCTATTATTACCTGAAGCACCAGTTGCTCTACGGCCTTTCGCTCGGGCTCGCGGGATTTTTCTTCGGATTCTTGGTGCCGTATCGGCACTATAGAAGGTACGCCTTCCCACTGCTCCTCGTGAGCTTGGTGCTCCTCGCGCTTGTCTTCACGAAGCTCGGCGTTTCCTCCGGAGGCGCAAGCCGATGGCTCTCGCTCGGTTCATTTACCTTCCAGCCGTCGGAACTCTTGAAGCTTACTTATGTGCTCTATCTCGCGGCGTGGCTCGCGAATCCGAAGGCGAACCGCGTGCGGGATCTTCGCGAGGGCATCATCCCGTTTTTGATCGTCTCGGGCGTTGTTGCCTCGCTCCTTTTCTTTCAGCCCGCGACGAGCGTGGTCGTGATCCTTCTCGCCGTGGGGTGTGCGATGTATTTTATGAGCGGGCTCCCGATGAAGCACCTGCTCGGCATGGTGCTCGTGGGCATCGCGGTCATCGGGATCGTGGTATGGGCCACGCCCTACCGCCGCGCGCGCATTCTCACCTTCCTTCACCCTTCAGACGACACCCGCGGCTCCAGTTATCAGATCAATCAGACGCTTACGGCGATCGGTTCGGGAAGATTGTGGGGGATGGGCTATGGCGCCTCGCCGAGCAAAGTGAATTATCTCCCCGCGCCGCTCGATGATTCCATTTTCGCGGTTGCGGCTCAAGAACTCGGATTTATCGGCTCCGCCTCGCTCGCGTTTCTTTTTCTCCTCCTCGTGTTTCGCATGCTCTGGATCGCAAAACATACGCGCGAGCGCTTCGGGCAGCTGCTCCTCGTGGGATTCGCGCTCGTCATCGGTTTCCAGTCACTCGTGAACATGGGCGCGATCTCCGGCCTCTTTCCCCTGACCGGAGTGTCCCTGCCCTTCGTGAGCTACGGCGGCACCGCGCTCGCGGTATTCCTCACGATGTCCGGCATCGCGCTCAATGTGTCAAAGTATAGCTAGTCAATAGCCACTAGGGTTTAGCCAATAGGGCATAAAGAACGTAGAATGGGGAAGATGAGGTGTGTCGATGAGTTTTTTGTACTACTTCATTCTCCATTCTAAATTCTTAATTCTTCTATTATGCGAAAAATTCGTATTGTGCTCACGGGCGGCGGGAGTGGGGGACACACCTATCCCTTGGTGGCGGTTGCGGAGTCCCTGCGCCGGCTTGCGAATGCTAACAGTATCGATCTTTCGATTTCCTATCTCGGCCCCAAGGACCAGTGGAGCGCCCTGCTTGAGGGATATGGGATTAAGGTGCGGTATATTCTTGGCGCGAAAGTCCGCCGCTATGCGTCCCTTTTGAACCTTCTTGACGTACCGAAATTTTTTATCAGCATCGTTCAGGCACTCTTTAAACTATTCTGGCTGATGCCGGACGCGGTGTTTTCGAAGGGCGGCCCCGGCGCGCTTGCGGTCGTATGCGCGGCGTGGTTTTACCGGATTCCCGTCGTGATCCACGAATCGGATGCCGTGCCCGGATTCACGAACCGCATCTCCGCACGTTTTGCAAAGCGGGTGGCGGTGAGTTTCGACCGGGCGCTCGCGTATTTTGATCCGCGCAAAGTGGTCTGGACGGGCCATCCGGTGCGCGAAGAGATTCTCGCCGACAACTTGACCGCCATTGCCGCGAAGGAATCACTCCACTTCATGGGCGACGAGCCCCTGCTTTTAGTGCTTGGCGGTTCGCAGGGCTCCCAGCGCATCAATGAGTTTATCGTGCTGATTTTGAAAGATATCATTCGCGAAGTGCAGATTCTCCACCAGACCGGCGCCGCGCATATAGAAGACATTAAAAAACTTGCGGCAGCCGCGCTCGCGGACCCCGCGTTCTCCGAAGAGGTGAAAGCCCACTACCGGCCCGTGGGCTATTTGGACGACCATGCCATGCGGGCGGCGCTTACTGCGGCGGACCTCGTGGTGGCGCGGGCGGGGAGCAACGTGTTTGAGATCGCCGCGTTCGGAAAACCCGCAATCCTCTTTCCGCTTCCGGAGGCGGCGAACAACCATCAGCGCGTCAATGCCTATGAGTTCGCAAAAAGCGGGGGAGCGCTCGTGATCGAAGAGCAAAATCTTCTGCCGGATATTTTTCTTACCCAATTGCGAAGCGTCCTTAAAAATCCGGTTCGGATGAACCAGATGGCGCTCGGCTCCGCAAAATTCTTCAAGAAGGGGGCTGCAGAAGAGATCGCGACCGAGGTGTTGGCGCGCGCGCTCCGATCGATCCGCTGAAATGGCAAGAGACCCGCGAAATGGTGCGGGGGTCTCCAGATGTATAGATTTCCTCATACGCGCGGGGTAAAATGGGGGATATGAAAACGCAGAAACGCGTCAGGGTTCGTTTTGCGCCAAGCCCGACGGGACATCCTCATATCGGCCTTGTGCAGCCTGCCCTTTTTAACTGGCTTTTTGCCCGCCATGAGGGCGGTACCTTCGTGCTGCGCATCGAGGATACTGATGCCGAACGTTCCACGCCGGAGTATGAGCGCGAAATTTTGGATGCGCTCGAGTGGCTGGGGATCGAGTGGGATGAAGGACCATCATACGCAGATTCACGCGGATCGGGGACGCAGATCAACGCGGATCGTATCGGCGAGAATCCGCGTCATCATCGGCGAAAATCTGCGGATAAAGGCGAGTATGGGCCGTACCGGCAGAGCGAGCGCAGGGATCGCTATCGCGCGTATCTTGAACAACTTCTTCGCGAAAGAAAGGCGTATTGGTGCTATTGCACAAAAGAAGAACTCGACGCCGCGCGAGAAGCGATGTCGGCGCAGGGACTGCCTCCGGTCTACAACGGCCATTGCCGCGCACTCTCTTCGCCGCCTTCGGGAAAATCTCCCCAGACCATCCGTTTTCGCGTGCCGGAAGCGAAAGTAGAGTTCAAGGATCTGATCCGGGGATCGGTCACGTTCGACGGGCGGCTTTTTGGCGATATCGTCATCGCCAAAAATCTTGATACGCCGCTCTACAACTTTACGGTCGTGGCGGACGACCACGACATGGAGATTACGCACGTGCTCCGCGGCGAAGACCATATTTCGAACACGCCGAAGCAGATCTTCCTCCAAAAAGCGTTGGGATTCGAAACGCCTGCCTATGCGCATTTCCCGCTCATCCTCGCGCCCGACCGGAGCAAACTTTCGAAGCGCTACACGGATACCACGCTCCTTATGTACCGCGACGAAGGATACTTGCCGGAGGCGATCGTGAACTTCACGGCGCTTCTCGGGTGGCATCCCTCGGGCGACCGCGAGATTTTTTCGCGCGAAGAACTCATCAAAGAATTCACGCTTGCGCGCGTCCAAAAATCGGGCGCGGTCTTCAATGAGGAAAAACTTGATTGGCTGAACGGCGAATATATCAAAACGCTGCCTTCGGAAGCGCTTGCCGAGCGCATCGAACCGTTTCTTCGGGAGCGCGGCATCACTGCGGAGCGGAAATTCATCCTGCGCGTGGCGGCGGTGCTCCGTGACCGGGCGCGAACGCTCAAGGAGTTCGTATCGCTCGGCAGTTTCTTTTTTGAAGTGCCGGCGTATGAAAAGGCGCTTCTCGTGTGGAAAAAAGATTCAGAAGAACGGACGAAAGACGTCTTGCAAAAAGCCATAGAGATCTTAAAAGGAGTGGAAGGGGATCTGGACGCCGGCACATTCCTCGCGCTTTTCGAGCCGCTCACGGCGGTTTATGGAAAGGGGACTGTGCTCTGGCCGTTGCGGGTTGCGCTCTCGGGGCAAGCGGCATCTCCCGATCCTGCCGCGATCGCCGCGGTCGTGGGAAAAAAAGAATGTCTCCGGCGCCTTGAGGCGGCGCTCCAAAAACTTGAATGACGGCGATGAAACGATCTTTGTTCTTTCTTCTTATGATTGCCGTTGCCTCTCCGCGGCCCCTTATTGCCGCGACCAGCACGCTCCTCTCGACGACCACGCCGGTTACCCGCGAGGGGCTCGAGGAGATGATCGCCGAGCGCTCCCGGGCGCTGGAACAGGTCAACCGCCAGTTGGAGACCACGCAGGAGAATTTGCGCACCACCAAGGACCAGCGGCTCACGCTGCAAAAGCAGATCCAGCAGATCGAGTACAACGTGAACCAGCTTGGCCTCAATATCAAGAGCGACCAGATTTCGGAACAGAAACTCGGCCTTGAGATCGAATCATTGAATTATGACATTCACGACACCGAAATTTCGATCGCGGATAAGCGCGCCACGGTGGAACATCTGCTCCAGGAGCTGCAGAAGCAGGACCGGAAGAACGTGCTCGCGGTATTTTTGAAGGATCAAAGTTTGGCAGACAGCGTGCGCGAGGTGCAGTCCCTGACCGATGTCCGCATCCAGCTTGGCGCCGACATCGCGAATTTGAAATCGCTTCGGGATACGCTTGATCAAAAAGTGCAGCTCGTGCACACGAAAAAATCGAACGTCGCGCTCCATCAGAAAAATCTCAGTGCCCGCAAAGCGATCGTTGAAGACCAAAAGAACGAACAGAAAGTGATCCTTGTGCAGACCAAGAACAAAGAAACGCTTTACGAACAACAGGTCGCCGAGCTGAGAAAGCAGCAGGATGCCATTTCTGACGAGATTGGACAGATTGAGGGCCAGCTTCGGGAACATTTTGACGTGGGCATTTTGCCGATAAAGCGTCCCGGTGTGCTCTCGTGGCCGCTCCAGCTTGTCGCTGAGGGGGGGCATGCGAGAGTGACCCAGCACTATGGGGAAAAGTCTTACCTCTATCGCTTTAAGCCGCACAACGGGCTCGATATTGGCGCGCCGGTCGGGACGCCGGTCTTTGCGGCGGATGACGGCATTGTGATGTATGCGGACAACAACGACCGGAGCCCATGGGCGAAGTACCAGTACGGGAAATATATTTTGCTGCGGCACAAAAATAATCTCGCGACACTCTACGCGCATCTTTCCCGCCAGCTTGTCGGCCGAAGCGTAGAAGTGAAAAGGGGAGAGGTGATCGGCTATGTGGGCGCGACGGGCTATGCAACGGGACCCCACCTTCACTTTGGCGTATACTGGGCTCCAAGCATTCTTATGAAGATTATCCCGCCCGCGGCGGGCCAGGTGCCGGTCGGCGTTGTGGTGAACCCAGAAGATTATCTGTAGCGGCGAGGCAGTAGGAAGTAGCCAGTAGGTAGTAGAAATAACAAAATGAAAAAAAGATCATTTTATAACGTCATTCCAGTTTTTATTTTCTTGCTACTCCTCGGGTCGCCCGGGATTTCTTTTGCGGAGATCCAGATGAATCCTTCATCGATGCGCCTTCCGTCGTCGGTGGATGAGATCGTCTCAACGCTCCCCGCGCCGTTCCGGGAATTCATCAACAGCATCGAGCGGCAGTTCCCGATGATGCATATGCCGGGAGGCGGTCCCATGGGAATTTCGCAGGGGCTTTCGGGGCTGCAGTTCCCGCAGCAGTTTTCGGCGGGCGGAGTGATAGGCATCGTCAAAGCCGTCGTGATTTTTGTCGGGCAATTCGCTGTGGTCATCCTGCGTATTATGGCAAATCTCATCGAAACCGTGTTCCGGTGGGTGTTTTAACATACAGAACATTATCTGTCATAAAAGAATTATTGTGCGACATATTGTATAATGAAGAAGCCTAGAGAATATAAGAAAAAGGGCACTCCCCTCGCGGTAAAGATCATTCATTTCATCGGCATCGGCGGCATCGGCATGAGTGGCCTTGCACGATGGTTTTTGTTCTCGCCAAAAGCGAGAACAATCCTGAGCGAAGTCGAAGGATTGGCCCACCCTTCAACGCGTTCAGGGCTCCCCCTAAAAGGGCGAAAATGGGCGGTATCGGGGTCAGATCTTGAGGCAAGTGAGATCACGCGAGACCTCATAAAAGAAGGCGTACGGGTCAAAATTGGGCACAACAAGGCCAATATACCCTCTTCCGCTTCACTTGTGGTCTATAACAGGGCCATTCCGAACAATAATCCCGAACTCCTCGAAGCGCGGAGGCGGGACCTCTGCGTGGTGCCGTACGCGAAGGCGCTCGGAGATCTTACGCGGATGTATCGGACGGTCGCGGTCACCGGATCGCACGGCAAGAGCACGACGACCGCGCTCGCGGCGCTCGTGCTTCGCGCGCTCGACCCGACCGTGCTTCTCGGCACCACGCTCAAGGAATTTGGCGGAAAAAATATTCGCATCGGGAAGAGCGAGTATCTCCTCCTTGAGGCGGACGATTTCGGCGGCGCATTTCTTGAGTACTCCCCCTTTTGCGGCGTCATCACCACTATTGATAAAGAACATCTCGATTTCTATAAAACATTTTCGAACATTCAGCGCGCATTTTTGCAATTTATTTCGCGCATCACCGAGGGAGGCATTCTTGTCGTGAACCGTGACGACCCTGTGCTCCATTTACTCCGCTCGCGGATCGCCGATTTTGCAAAGAAAAAAGCCCTTCGCGTGTTGTGGTATTCGCGGAAGGATCTTGCCGCAAGAAAAATCTGGCGCGCCATCAAAATCTTCGGCGAGCATAACGTTTCAAATGCGCTCGCGGCGTTTGCGCTCGGCAAGGCGCTCCACATTCCCGAGTCACACATTCTCCGGGCCATTGGCGCCTACCGCGGCTCGTGGCGCCGGATGGAATATCGAGGGGTATCACATATCACATATCACATATCACATACCGCTCTTAAAAATAAAAACAAAAAAATCAATACCGTAAATACAGGATACGAGATACGGGTCTACGACGACTACGCGCATCATCCGACGGAGATCAAAGCGACCCTCGCCGCGTTCCGTGAAAAATACCCGCACTCCCCTCTCATTTGCGTCTTCCAGCCGCACCAAGCCGAACGCCTGCGGCTTTTGTTCAAAGAATTCCAGAGCGCATTCGATGCCGCGGATATCACGCTCATACTCCCCTCCTACCGCCCCGCCGGCCGCGACCGAGAGAATCCGAAATTCAATGCGGAATCTCTCGTCCGTGCGATCCAGAAAAAGCATCCTAAAAAATTAATCTTTTATCTCAAAAATCCGAACAATCTAAAAAAAGCCCTCGCCACACTCCTCCATTCAAACAACCTTCCGCGTAAGTCAGCGTCCAGTCCGCGTCAGTCTGCGGTAATAGTGATGATGGGCGCGGGCGACATCGTTCGTTATACTGCACAGCTGTTGTTATCGAAGTAGTTGAATGGGCGTATTCGCATTATTTTGCTAAAATTCGCATTATTCCCTCCTCCGCTTTCCGAGCTACGAAGGGCACAGCGCGATTACTCCCCCTCATGTTTGACTACTACAAGGACGCCGAAAGTTATAAAGAGGCAAACGGCTACACGATTGACGGCGCGTGGTATCCGCGCGTGACGAAGATCCTCTCCATCAAGGCGAAGCCGGCGCTCCTCCATTTCTACGGCGAAGCGGACAGCTTCAAAGCCGCGCAGGACATTTCGACCAAGTCCGCGAAGGAAGGCACGATGGTGCACGAGGCGTCCGAGGCGATCCTCCTTGGAAAATCTCCCGAGGTGCATCCCGTGATCAAGCCCGCGATCGATGCGTTTGTGCGCTTTCTCGACGAGCGGAATATTCAGACCGCGCCCGAATGGGTGGAGCGGCGCATCCTTCATCTCGACCATCGCTACGCGGGCACGATCGACGCCTTAGCCCTGATCGGCGGGAAGTTCGGCGTGCTCGATATCAAAACCTCGCAGGGCATCTACCGCGATTACAATCTGCAGACCGCGGCCTATATGGATGCGCTGAAAGGCCAGTTCCCTAATCTGCAGACGCGCTGGATTCTGCGGATCGACCAGGAGCAAAAATGCATTCGCTGTGGGGCAACGCTTCGCACGAAAGGCGGACGAGAGAAGATTCGCAGAAACGGAAGCGCCTGTCCGGAAGGCGCGCACGATTGGTCGGAGGTGCGGGGCGTCATCGAACTCCAGGAATTTCCCTACTGGCATGGCGACTTCGACGCATTCCTCGGCGCGAAAAAATTATGGGAATGGGAGAATGAGATGTGGTTGAAAAGAATAGGGTATTTGTGATCGCCACGAAGTACGAATATACGAAAAGGGAGCGGCGGCTCATGCGAGCCGCCGCGAAGGATTTGGGAACGGGCGCGGTGATATTCGTTGACGTTCATTTCGGGTTTCGCACAAGCGAAACTCTTCTCAAGAGCTTGTGGAAGGTGATCGTCTCCCCTCCTTTCAAATGTTCCACCGAAAGCTTGGCTTTCCCCTCTCGCTGGAGCTCCGCGGCGAGTTGCCACGCGAAGCTCGCAGTAAACTTCATCTCATTGGTGAAATACTCTGGCGGCCGCAGTTTATTGGAGCGAAACGTAGCTGCATTGATCGCCTCGATAAGGAACTCTCTCTGACGTTTTTTCCTCATATGTCGGCCTCCTGCTCCCTTCAGCGTATCCGATTCCCCTTCCCCTATCAATGGGGAAAAAGCATCCGCGTTTTGCTATAATAAATCAATGATCCCGTGAGAAGCCCTGTCTGCCGGCAGGCAGGCGCGATCGCTTCAGCGGGGCGTGATGTATAGAGAAAATGAAAAGTCGAATAATGTTATCAGTAATTAAATTCGCAAATCGCGTGATCGCGATCTGTTTCTAACGGGATGAAAATCGTGCTTGAAGAGCTGACGTCCCCGGGATGCGTGCACTGCAAAGAGTTCGAGGCATTCTGGCGCTCGATCGAGAAGGACTGGCCGAATGTGGAATATAAGAACGTGAGCATCATGACTCCCGAAGGCCAGGCGCTTGCGCTGAAGTATGGGATATTCGCCTCGCCGGGAGTTATTATTAATGGAGAGCTGTTCTCAAGCGGCGGGGTGAGTAAGGAAAAATTTGTGGCGAAGCTGAAAGAATTGTCAGGAATTTGACATGACATTTCTTGTATTAATCATCTTTTTCATAGCCGTAATGGTTGTCCCATTAATATTCTATGCTCGCCAATCACCTGAGATTTTAAAGAGAGATGAAAAACGTTTGCCAACTATTTTCGCAGTTCTTTTGGGGTTGTCGTTCATAACTTCTTTTATCTTGGAACGAAAGCCCGTGACTCAAAATGATATTCTATTAACCGCAGTTTTTTTAGTTTTCTCGGGGATAATGCAGAAGTTTTTCTCTCAAAAATACTCCGAATCTCAAAAAAAGACAGTTAAACTTGGTATATATTTTTTGATATTTTTCTTTGCGATAGAGATTATTTTATACATATTAGGAAAATGATGAATAATTTTCTCTCAAAAATTTCTCCCGAGTGGTCGCTCCGCATTGGCATCGGTGTGATGTATTTTTATTCCGGATTTGATATTGTGTTCCATCCCACCGCGTGGCACTGGGCGCTCCCCTACTGGTTTGGGCAGCTGATCCAAAAGGTGATGCCGATTGACACGTTCCTCCGCGTGCACGGGGGGGCGGAATTTTTGATGGGGCTCTGCCTTCTTGCGTGGTTTCTCAAACCGCCATTCCTAAAATGGATTGCACTACTCTCCACGCTTGAGTTCGCCGGCATCCTCGCGCTCGCCTTTCTCCCCTGGAACGGGAATAACTTTTTGATCACCTTCCGCGACATCGGGCTCTTCGGCGGATCGCTCGCGCTCACGGCGATGCTCTTTCGGAAAGACATGATGAATAAAGAATTATGAATTGAAGAAGTGAATAAAAAATAAACCAATAATTCATTATTCATAATTCCGAATTTAAACCTATGGACTCCGATTCCCATTTCAAGCGCACGCTCATCATTCTGCTTTTTATTCTCCTCGCGGGGATTTCTTTCGGGCTTTTCTGGTTCTTCTTCCTCGGCCCTTCGATTCCCGTGGGGCTCGGCTGGTATCTCTTCAGCTTCACCGCGGGGCTTTCGATGATCGTGCTTCCTTGCACCCTCCCCTTGGCCTTTGTCATCGTGCCGCTCTCGATGGGCAAGGGGGCGTTCAAAGGTTTTTTGATCGCGCTATTCTTCGGATTGGGCGTTGCGATCACCTTGAGCTTGTATGGCGTCTTCGCCGCGGTCTTAGGGAAAGTGGCGATCGGCACGCTCGGCGCGCCGCTCGAGGTCGTCAAAAACTGGCTCTACTTTATCGCGGGAGCGTTTGCATATCTTTTTGCCTTGGGCGAACTGGGGCTCGTGAATTTCCGGATGCCGACCTACAGCGGCGCGCTTCCGGGATTCATACAAAAACAGCAGGACATTGTGAAAGCGCTCCTCCTCGGCTTATTCTTGGGGAATATTGGCGTCGGGTGCCCGCATCCCGCGACTCCGGTGATCCTCACGAGAATTGCGGTCTCGGGCGACGTCTTCTACGGCTGGCTTCTCTTCTTCATTCACGCCGTGGGGAGGGTTCTCCCGCTCATCTTCCTTGCGATTCTCGGCATCTTGGGCGTAAACGCCCTTGCGGGACTCGTGAAGCACAAAGACAAGATCGAGCGCGCGACCGGCTGGGCGATGGTCTTCGTCGCCGGATTTATTCTTGTGCTCGGCCTTTTCTCGCACGACTGGTGGGTGCTCTCGGGCCAGCACACCTATCTCGAATCGATCACCCAGGAAGAAACATTTTTGAATTTTCTCGGCGCGAAGCTCGGCACGGGAAACGCGCATCACCACGGCCTCCCGCCCGCGGATCACACCGGTCTCTTCGGCCTGCCGCTTTCTCTCGGCACATGGATGCTTCTTTTCCTTTGGATATTGCCGCTCTGGTGGTATTATAAAAACGAAAAGAAGAAAAAATCTTTCATGACTTCTCCCGAAAAGGAAACGCGCACGGCGACGCTCCGCTATCTCTTTTGGAATTTCGTTTCGCTTTCGCTCATTCTCGTCCTCATCTTCGGCTATATCCTCCCCCACCGGTTTGTAGAAGAAGCGCGGGCGGAAGAAGCCCAGCACCAAGTGATGAATGCGGGGCAGGGAGGAATGATGCCGATGGGCAGTGGCGGGGCAATGGCCGGGCACGGCCCCACGATGTATCACGAAGAAGGGACTGTCGGGGAGGGTCTCGACATTCGACTTCTTGTTGCGCCTTCCCCTCCCCTGCCCCTTGCGACCTCGACGCTCGATTTTGCGGTGACGCAACAACCGCAGGGAACGCCGATATCGTGGAATGATCTCGAAGTACAACACGAAAAAAAGATGCACGTGATCGGCGTGCGGAGAGACCTCAAAGAATTTTTTCACATCCGCCCCGAGCCAGACGCGAAAGTGCCGGGGCACGCGGTCGTTCGCTATCGCTTCACGACCCCCGGTGAGTTCAAGATTTGGTCGAGCGTGCAGTACGGAGGAACGACCCATGTCTTCGGCCACCCGTTTGTGAACGTCTCGGGCACTCCCCCGCTCTATGACCTTGGAGAAAACCCTGCGACGAGCAAGATCGTCGGAAATTTCCAAGCGAGCATTTTCTCTGACGATCTTCACGCGGGAAGCGACGGGCATCTCGGATTTTCCATAAAAACCGCGGACGGGCGCGACGCAGAGCTCGAGAATTATTTAGGAGAGAAAATGCACCTCGTGCTCATCTCGGAGGATTTGACGCAGTTCGTGCACACGCATCCTTCTACTCACTCAAGTTCAGGCACAATGCAGATGCATTCCTTCCTCTCGATTCCGGTCGCGTCGGCACACGAGGAAGGAACTGATACGAATACAAACCCCGGCATGAATCAGATGATGGATCACCTGGCGGGAGCGAATCAGGATCTTGTGTTCCATGTTGCCTTTCCGAAGCCCGGGTTGTACAAAGCATTCGCACAGTTCAGGCCCGCGGGCGCGCAGTTGCCACAAGATGAAGCGCTTACTGCCGATTTTTGGATCCGTGTCGGCGATGCCGCACCCGCACTTCTCCCGCAGGCGCCCAACCCCTTCCCCAAGGCGTACCTCGTGATCGTGTCGCTCATTATTATGGCGCTCCTCGGCTACGGGGTGAAAAGATATATTACCGTGAAATGATTAATTTCTAATTGATCTAATTGACCTAAAAAATGACCAATGAATAAAGTCGTGATTTATAATTTGGTTATTGGTTATTAGGATTTATTTTCCGCCTGAGGCGGATCCGCCCTCGGCGGAAGAAATTAGAGCAATTAGGTCAATTAGATATTTTAATGAATAAATATTTTCTCCTCGTCATCGTTGCGGTGGTCATTCTTGCGTTGGGAATTGGTTATAAGGTGTTCCTGCGGCCGCAATCGAGCGCTCCCGTGGACACCGGCCGCGTCAAGGCATTCACCGTTACGACGGAAAAAGACCAGTGGTCGTTTGCGCCCGACACTATCGAGGTTGAACGGGGCGACCACGTGGTCTTGACTGTCGTGAATCAAGACAGCTACGACCACGGCATTGCGATTGACGCCTTTGGCATCTCCCAGAGAATGCCCGCCCACCAAACGATTATGGTGGAGTTTACCGCGACGCAAGCCGGAGAATTTCCCTTTTACTGCTCCGTCCCTTGCGGCGAGGGCGTGGTGCACGGCGTGAAACGGGGGCATTTCGACATGGTGGGGAGAATTAAAGTAAAGGACTTAGGACCTAGTAATTAGGACTTAGATTTTAAATTTATCTTAAATAAAAATTATGAGTAACTATGTTTTAAAAGTGAAAGGAATGCATTGCGCTTCCTGCTCGGTCTTGATCGACAAGCTTATCGGCAAGCAGCCCGGCATCACTTCCATCAAGACGAGCTATGGCGCCGAAAAAGTGGCGATCGAGTTCGATGAGACGAAAATTTCACTTCAAAAGATTGATGAACTGATCAACAAGCTCGGTTACGACCTGATCCGGCCGGAGGAAGCATCGGCGACGCCCGAAGAAGAGGAAGCAAAAGATAAAAAGCAGATCGAGGCGGCACGCCGGCGCGTGGTTGCGGCCTTTGCCATTTCGGCGCCGATCATCGTCTATTACATGCTGATCCATATGTTCAACGTGCCCCATGTGCATGAGCTTTTTGATTTTCTCAATCAGGGCGTTCCCGCGCTCGCCGGCTCGGGCATCGCCTCCTACGGCGCCTACGCGACACAATATCTTTTTTGGATCGTGGCCCAGCCCTTGCGCATACTCGCAGGCATTTTCGTGGACGTGGCGAATCCCCCGCTCCGCATCGACCTCAACTATATCTACTGGATCCTTTCGACGCCGATCCAATTCGTCATCGGCTGGTCGTTCTATAAAAATTCGTTCACGTCCATCCGCGTCGGCGCGGCGAACATGGACGTGCTCGTGGCCTTGGGCACGTCCGCCGCGTATTTCTACTCTGTCTTCGGGTTCCTGTTTTTCAACATCGACCATCCGTTCTGGGAATCGTCCGCCGCGCTCTTGTCCTTCATTCTCCTCGGCCGCTATTTCGAAGCAGTGGCGAAGGGAAGGGCGTCGACCGCCATCAAAGAACTGCTGAAGCTTGAAGCAAAAGAAGCGCACGTCGTGCGGAACGGCAAGGAAGAATCTGTACCGCTCGATGCGCTTATGCAGGGAGACATTATCGTCGTTCGTCCCGGAGAAAAGATTCCCGTGGACGGCGTGATCGTTGAGGGCAAATCCCACATTGACGAAAAAGTCATCACCGGAGAATCATATCCGGTTTCGAAAACCGTGGGCGACGAAGTGATCGGCGCAACCATCAACCAAGAAGGCCTCTTGAAGTTCAAAGCGACCAAAATCGGAAAAGACACCCTGCTCTACCAGATCGTGAACATGGTGGAGGAAGCGCAGGCGAAGAAAGCGCCCATCGAGGATCTTGTGGACAAGGTTTCCGAATATTTCGTGCCGGCGGTCGTCGTGATTGCGCTCCTTACGTTTGCGGCCTGGTACTTCGGCGCGGGGCTTCCTCTGCGTGCGGGCCTGGTGCATATGATCGCCGTGCTTGTGATCTCCTGCCCCTGCGCGATGGGACTCGCGACGCCGACGGCGCTCATCGTCGGCATCGGCCGTGCCACGAAGTTCGGCATCATTTTGAAAGGCGGCGAAGCGCTCGAGAAGGCCTACAAGATAGACACGATCGCCCTCGATAAAACGGGGACACTTACGATCGGGAAGCCCGTCGTGACCGATCTCATGCTCTTCGGCGGCGTTGCAGAAAAAGACGCGTTGGCCTCGATCGGGGCGATCGAATCCGGTTCTGAACATCCCCTCGCCCGCGCGATCGTCGAGAAAAGCAAGTCCCTCCCCATTGTCATTCCCGAAGTGAAAGATTTTATCGCGGTTGCGGGGCTCGGCGTACACGGCACTGTCGCCGGAGCGCACATGGCGGTGGGGAACGCCGCATTTATGGAATCATTAGGGGTTCAGATCGGCGCGGTCTCCGCGAATTCCGAAAAGCTCCAACATGAAGCGAAGACCGTCGTCTATGCCGCGCGCGAGAAGCAGTTGATCGCGATGATGGGGCTCGCGGACACCCTAAAGCCCCACGCGCGCGAGGCGATGCAGGCGCTCCAGAAGATGGGCAAGGAGATCATCATGATCACAGGCGACAATCCCAAAACCGCGCAGGCGATCGCGCAGGAAGTGGGCATCACCCGCGTGATGGCACAGGTGCTTCCCCAAGAAAAAGAAAATGTCATCAAAAAGCTCCAGGCAGAAGGGAAAAAGGTGGCGATGGTCGGCGACGGCATCAATGACTCCCCCGCGCTCGCCCAGGCGGATCTGGGCATCGCAATCGGCTCCGGTACCGATGTCGCGATCTCGACGGGAGAAATCATCCTCGTGAAGGACGATCTGCGCGATGTTGTGACCGCAATCCAGCTTTCAGGGAAAACCATTCACAAGGTCTGGCAGAATTTATTCTGGGCGTTCATCTACAACGTCATCGCGATTCCCATCGCGGGCGGCGCGCATCTCCTCGTGACGCAAACCTCTTTCGGCATAGCTGCCCCGTGGGTGAGTCGCGTTGCACAGGCGCTCGGGCGCGGCTTCGGCGCGGTGTTCTTCAATCTTTCCCAGGCAACGCTCCGTCCAGAGATAGCCGGGTTTGCCATGTCATTCAGCTCCGTATCGGTCGTGGTCAACTCGCTTCTCTTGAGGCGGTATACGCCGCCTATCGAGAGAGGACCTAGGACTTAGGATTTAGAATTTAGTGTGATACAATAAAAATATGGAAAAAATTGAACTTCACATAGAAGGAATGCAGTGCGGTGTCGCTTCGCTCTCTAGAAACCCACGGTTTCTAAGATTTTCCTTCATGGGGAAAACTAACGCCTTTCCCCCGCCTGCCCACCACAGCTTTAGTGGCGGCGGGACCCCCCTTTGCAACCGCAATGCATATCGTCTATTATTTTAATTATGGAGAAGATCGAGTTAAAAATAGACGGTATGCATTGCGGTTCCTGCGCGGTGGGGATTCAGATGCTCACGTCGCAGATGGATGGCGTCAAATCCGCCGAGGTGAGCTATGAAAATAAAAAAGGGGTTTTTGAATTCGATCCCTTGAAAGTGACAAAGGATCAGCTCATCAAATCGATCGCCGAGCTGGGATATTCGGCCTCCTAATTTCTGCGTAAGTCAGTGCGTAGTCTGCTTCAGTCTGCGATTTTCTCGATTACGATCGTTGCGTGATTCAGTTCGCGGTTCGCGAGGTAGCCGAGGCCGAAACTAAGTGAGGCGACGAGAAAAATAATCGCCGCGAAGATAAGTTCCCGTGTGTGGGCACGGCTCCATTCGCGGACCCTCGCTAAAAGTTCAGGTACGTTTCCCATTTCTCATACAGCGCTTTTGTCGCGCGGAGATCGCCCACATTGTACCGCGCGATGTCGAGGAATTTCTTTTCGCTGAAGAGGCGGCCCACGTCGTCGCCGGTAACGCCGCCCGACTTCGGGCTCTCGATGCCAAACGCGCGGCTCCAGAGATGCAGGCCCCCTTTTCTCCGGACTGCGCCGTAGAACGTGAGCTGATCGTAGAGATCGATGTGGATCGCATCGGGCTTCTGCTGATAGAGGTAGCGGCCGCGCATCAGGTCCTTGCTCGGCCGGATGCCATGGATTGCCGAGCGGATCATGAGGAATGGGATATCGAAGCTCCTGCCGTTGAAGGTGATGAAATATTCATATTGCCGCGCACCTTCCCAGAATTTCTGGAGCATATCTTTTTCGCTCATTGCCTTGAAGGTGACGCCCTCTTCTGTGAGCTCTTTCTGCTTCTCGCCGGGCGCCTGAAAATAGACCACGCCCTGGTCTTTGTGGTAATCAAGCACGCCGATCGCGACGACCTCGCCCGTGAGCGCCGAGAACCCGAGACGATTTTTGAGCTCCTCGAGCGCGGAGGCGTATTCTTCTTCACTTTCCGATTCCTTGCGGATCCACTGCGTGAGGCTCTCCTGCGTGGTGAGGTCGAGCGAGTCGAAGTCCTCACCGACGGTTTCGATGTCGATCACGAGTTTTTGAGTGTTTGACATTACTCAAATTGTAGCATATGTTGTATGAATAAAAGCGCTGGCGACCCCGCCCCAATTTTGCATCTAGAACCGGGGCGCCGCACACTTACGCGGCCTTATTCGGGCACTGCGTCGCATCAGGCATCAATAGTTATTCAATAAAAATTGAGTTGGAGCCGAGTGGACGGCAAAATTGGAGCGGGGTGCTCTTTTTGTCAGCCAATCGCTTCGCTCTTGGGACAAAATGGCACACAGCAAAGCGGGAGGTTCAACTAAATTAGGGCGCGATTCGGCAGCCCAGCGACTTGGCGTCAAGATCCAGGACGGCGAGCCGGTTCTGATCGGCCAGATTATCATCCGCCAGCGGGGCACCAAATATCACCCGGGCAAGAACGTGGCACGTGCGGGCGACGACACGCTGTTCTCGCTCGAGAATGGCATTGTGCGATTTTCTGAAAAAATGAGGACTGGCTTCGATCACTCGCGGCGGAAAATTACGATTGTGGGCGTACAACCACGGTAAGCGTCGCGCGGATGCCTTTTTTGAGATCGACGGCCACCTTGTGCTCGCCGATTTGCTTTATGGGGTGGTTAAGTTCGATATCCACCCGTTCCTTGCCGAGCCAGCCATGCTCGCGCATCGCGCGAAGGATCATTTCTTTCGTGACCGAACCGAACACGCTCCCCTTCTCGTCCGTGCGCAGGGTGAATTCAAGCGAGTGTTCGTTTAAGAAGCGCGATAGCGTTTCGAGGCGTTTGACGAGCTCTGCATCATCTTTTTCAGCACGCGCCCTCTGCACGGCAACATTCTTCAACGCGTCGGATGTTGCCGGCCGCGCGAGTCCGCGCGGGAAAAGGAAATTTTTTGCGTATCCGTCAGCGACTTCTTTTGCGTCGTATTTTTTGCCTACCCCTTTTAGATCTTCAAGGAGGATAACTTTCATAGTAAAAATAGAGTTAATAGATAAAAATGAGATATTAGGTAATTATGCGTTTCCTATTTCGCAATAACCTAGTAACTTGTATTTACCTCATTTCTCCTTTTAATATCTCTATCGCTTTATCGAGCTGAGGGTCTTTTCCATTTTTTATCTCATCTTCTTTTTGCTTCACTTCGATATCCGCCTTCAACCCTTCTTTTTCGAGAATTTGGCCTTTCGGAAGCACCCAGTGGGCAATGGTGATCTTTACGCTCGAACCGTCCCGAAGGGAGAGAAGCTGTTGCACGGTACCCTTGCCAAAGGTTCGCTCGCCGACCAGCTTCGCTCCGCGATTGTCGCGCAGGCTCCCCGCCAAGATCTCCGAGGCGGACGCGGATCCTTTATTCACCACAAGAACGAGGGGAAGCGATGCGAGCTCCGCATTCCCGTGAGCGCGGAATTCTTCGTTCGGCCCCGTGCGCGATGCCTTGCTTACGACGAGCGTGTTTCTGGGCAAGAACCAGCTCGCCATGTCCACGGCAACGTCCAAAAGGCCGCCGGGATCATTCCGCAGGTCAAGTACGATGCCCTTCGCTCCTTGATAAAGGGCGTTCTGCGCCGCTTGGGCGAAAAGCTGGTTTGCGATGGCGTTGAAGCTGTGGAGCTTGATGATCGCGATATCGCCGCGCATTTCAAAATCGATCGTGGGAATCTGGATGATGTCGCGAATGATTTTGAATTCTTTCGGTTTTTCCCACCCTTCCCGCATGATCGTGAGCTTCACTTCGGTCTTGACGACGCCCCGGATCAGCTTGACCGCTTGATCGGTGGTCATGCCGTCGGTGGATGAAGCGTTGATCATTAGGATCTTGTCGCCCGGTTCCAGTCCCGCGCGGATTGCGGGCGTGTTCTTGAGGGGTGCGATAATCGTAAGCACGCCATCCTTTATGCCAAGTTCCGCGCCGATGCCGCCGAAGTTCCCATTAATGGTTTCTTCGAAACTATTATTTTCCGCCGGAGTGAAAAATTCCGAGTAGGGATCGTTGAGCGATGCGACGAGTCCCCTGATCGAACCATAGAGCTTTTCTTTATTCGTGATAGTTTTGTCGTTCAGATAATTTTCGCTCACGACGCTCCACGCGTCCCAAAAGGTCGAGAAATCCACCACGGCGGGTTTCCCTCCATCAAGATTGGATACTCCGTGGATGAGAATTGTCCGGGGAAATTGTTCCCCGTAACGAAACCCGACAAAAAACGCGCCTCCCGCGAGGCCGACCACTACTACGAGCGCGGCTCCGGTGAACAGCACCCACGTTCCTATGCGATGTCCCATTTCGGTAATTATAATTCTCCCACCAATAGAGCGCAACTATTTCTATTTTTTGGATTATTTGCAGTACTGCCATTCATTCCCTAAAATGAACCCATGAAGGTCGGCAAGGGGTATCTCGAGAAACTTGCGCGGCGCAGGAAGGAATCCCGCGTGTACCGCAACTTTCAGCTCGACGGCTTGGAGATCTCGCAGATTCTTCATGATGAATCCCATAAGTCGCTCTATATCAAGCTCGCGAAGGAAGGGAACGCAAAAGAGCTTCGGCGCGCCGCCCGTGAGATCGCGGAACATAAGAACATAAAGAACAAAGGCGCATACTTTATGTGGTATATCACGCGCCACAAAGACCAATTCACCCGCCATGGAACGGAACATCGTCACCATCGAAGAAAAGCGGAATGAAAAAATCCTCCGGAAGCGCGCGGAGGAAGTCCATTTCACGCCCGAGGGATGCGCATTTGGCGGCACGTGGCTTCGGCGTGCCCGCCGTACGGTGTTGTCCCGAAAGGAATTATCCGCGCTCCTCGTCGATATGAAAAAAACAATGCAGGCGGCGAACGGCATCGGGCTTTCGGCGAATCAGATCGGCATCAACGCAAAGTTTTTCGTGGCGCAGGTGCCGGATGAGAAAGGAAAGCCGGTGTGGTACGCCATCTTTAATCCAAAGATAGAAAAATCGGGAACCCGCATCGAAGAAATGGAAGAGGGGTGCTTGAGCATTCCGCGTACCTACGGGACCGTGCCCCGCGCCGACCGCATCACCCTCACGGGGTTCGATAAGGGCGGTAAACCGCTTCGTATCAAAGCGCAGGGCTTGCTCGCGCGCGTGTTTCAGCACGAAGTGGACCATTTAAACGGCAAACTTTTCATCGATCGGGCGAAAGAGATACATAAGGTGCCGGAATCAGAACGACTCTCGAAAGAAAAAGAAGGAGTATGAAGTACGTTTTTTGGGGAACGCCGGAATTCGCCGCAATTATTTTGGAAAATCTTATTAACGCTGGTTTTGCCCCTGCTGCCGTCGTGTGCAACCCCGACCGGCCAACGGGTCGGAAGAAAATCATCACGGCGCCGCCTACCAAGGTTGTTGCGCAAAAATCAGATATTCCCCTCTTGCAACTGGAAAATTTAGACATTGGGAATTGGGAATTGGGAATTAAAAAAATCAAAATCCCGAGAGATTTTGATTTTTTTGTAGTTGCCGCCTACGCGAACATTATCCCAAAAGCAATTCTCGACATCCCGAAATTGGGCGCAATCGGCGTGCATCCGTCGCTTCTCCCAAAATATCGGGGCGCATCTCCCATCCAGTCGGCAATTTTGAACGGCGAAACCGAATCCGGCGTCACGCTCTATCTCATGGACAAGAAAGTGGATCACGGCGCGATACTCGCGCAAGTGACATATGATATGCGACAAGGAAAATGGGATTACGAAAGATTACTTAAAAAACTTGCAGTAGTTGGTGGTGAGTTGCTTGTGACGACGTTGCCAAAGTTTTTGAAGGGCGAAGTGCGGCCGAAGGAGCAGGATCATGCGCAGGCAACGTTCACGAAGAAATTCACGGCGGAGGATGGATTTATTGCAGAGCACGACCTCGAGCGCGCGTTGCACGGCGAGGGCACGTTTGCCACAGTCATTGACCGCAAAATCCGGGCGCTCAATCCCGAACCGGGAGTGTGGACGGTGTGGGGAGATAAAATCTCAAATCTCAAATCTCAAATCTTATCGGGGAAGCGGGTTAAACTTTTAGAAGCGGAGGTTCGGGATGAGAAGCTTGTGCTTACAAAAATACAGGCGGAGGGAAAGAAGCCGCAGAGCATAACTTGAAACTATCAGTATTCGATGCTATCATAATAAAAGCTTCTATTCTCACAGCTTAACTTAAAAGGAGTTGCCCATGGTTCAAGTCGGAAACTTCGTGAAAATACTTGTTGAGTTGCGCGCAAAAGAAACCGATGAGATTATCGTGCCCGCAGGCAGTGTTGGAATCGTGGATGATATCCAAATGGGTTTCGGAGGTTCTTACGTCGACGTCATCATTAATGATGTCCATTTCTCCACCCATTGGCGATCTGTTCAGGTGATTTCGGAAGAAGAATTCCGGGCCGCATACGCACACAGAGAGTAACATCCGCCGCTCGGCCAATGGCCGAGCGGTGCTACGTTTGAAACAACGCCCTTACTACCTATCCCCTACTTCTTCATCTCGCGGTACTCAATCACAATTTCCTGCTTATCCTTGAACACAAGGTTCTCATACGCATCGCTCGGCGCGCCGCCCACGGTCATCACGATTTCGTGGCTTGCGTCAATCACCGAGTCGAGGATTTGATCTTTGCTAAATGTTTTCCCCCATACGGCGAAGAAATCGCCGAGCGTGAAGTCGCGCTGTTCCGGAGATTCCACGTGAATCGTGCCCGAGGTATCGTGCGTGTGAAGCGGATGCATACAGCTCAAGCTGATACCCGTGTTTGCGGGAATCGTCTGCTCTGCGCCGTTTATCATAATTCTCAAGTGCGGATGGATATGAAACTGGGTATACATATCGAGCGTACAGCTCATGGCGATCTCGCGCGTAGTCCCCGAGCCGCTGCCGGAAATTATTCCTAGAAATGTGCGGTAGCCCAAAAGCACGACTGCCGCGATCACGATAAGCGTCCCGATGACGAATGTTTTTTTACTTTTTTTCATCGAAGTATTGCGGAGCGTTCTATGTCTTCGCTATTTCAGTATATCATGTTTTCTCTAAAAAACGGCGGCTCCTCAATTTCTTGTGATACGCAATCGCGAACCGATGCGCTTCGTCGCGGACCCTGATGATGGTCTCCCGCGAGATGCCTTTCGGGAGAATGCCGATGATATCGTTCCGCTTCCGTTCCGGCCCTTTTGCGATGCCGATTACGGGTACCCGGAGGCCGTGCGCGCGGATCGCCTCGCGCGCGGCGCGTATCTGCCCCGCGCCGCCGTCCACAACCACGAGACCCGGTGCAGGCCACTCTTTGTGATTGAAGCGGCGGGAAATCGTTTCTTTTATCATCGCGACGTCGTTCGGACCCGCGCTTCGCATTCTGAACTCGCGATATTCTTCTTTCGCGGGTTTGCCGTTCACAAATACCACCATTGAGGCGACAGCCGCATCGCCGGAAATGTTTGAAATGTCATAGCCCTCGATACGCATTGACTTATAACTTATAACCTTTGACTCATAACCGCGGTTATTAGTTATTTGTTCCGCGTCATTGGTTATGAATGCGACATCTTGAATGTGTTTCAATGCAAAGATTTTTCCGCGAAGGGATGCGGCCTTCTCGAATTCCATCTTTTTGCTCGCTGTTTCCATATCGCGGACCAACGTCTTCAGCACACGGTCTTTTTTGCCTTCGAGGAATAAAATGATATTGCGAATCGTTTTTGCGTATTCTTTTCCTAAAACTTCGCCGATACAGGTTCCTGGACAGAGCTGTATTTGATACTCAAAGCATGGCCTGCGGGCGACTGATGACTCGGCGTGAGTGTTCCAGGGAAAAATCCTCCGTATGATTTTCAGCGCTTCGCGGAGCTGGGAGGAGGAAGGAAATGGGCCAAACCCCGCACTAAACTGAACACTTCGCCCTTCATGCTTTCGCATAGGGCGTTTTGAAAGGTGTTCAGTTAATGACGGGGCAGGCACTTTTTCTGTGATATCTCTACAACGCACCACCAGCACGCGAGGGAATTTTTCTTTTGTGATGCCGACGCACAAAAAACTTTTGTCATCTTTCTCCTTGATATTGAATCGCGGCGCGTAGCGCCTGATGAGTTTTGCCTCAAGGAGAAGTGCTTCGACCGCCGAGTCGGTAATTCTGTAATCGATGCTCTTGATCTGGCGGACAAGGGCCTCGATGCGCGAATCTTGCCTGTCGGCAGGCAGGCGTGCGGCCTTCTTAAAATAACTCTCCACGCGCCGCTTGAGATTCACTGCCTTGCCGATATAGAGCACCTTGCCTTCGGCACTTTTCATGATGTAGACGCCGGGTTTTTCCGGAGGGCGCCCGCCCGGAATTCGTACGCGCGATGCCATAGTAAATAAAATCAATCCCCTAGAAGCACACGCACCGCGGCGCGTTGCGCTTCGGTGAGCACTCCGCCCTGGATTTCCGCGTGCACTTCGTCGAGCCGTATCTTTTTATTACCGGGCGCGAAAAGATAATCACCTTCGATCCAACCGATTTTCATTCCTCCTATGTCGTAGATATTGTTGCCGCTCGCGTAGCCGAGTTTCCGTCCCGTGTGGTCGAAGATATGATCTCCCTCGATCCACCCGATCTTTTCCCCGCCGCGCATGAAGTCGTTGCCGATGACTTTGATCATTGCATTATTGTAGCACTTTTCTCAGATACGGCGCCGTGGCGCTCCCTGCTTTGCGCGAGACAGCCTCCGGTGTTCCCTCTGCGACGACCCTGCCGCCGTGCACTCCCCCGTCGGGGCCGAGGTCAATCACCCAATCGGCAGTTTTGATGACGTCGAGATTGTGTTCGATGACGACGACCGTGTTGCCCCGATCCACGAGGCGCTGGAGGACATTGATAAGATTTTGCACATCCGCGAAGTGGAGTCCCGTCGTCGGCTCATCCAAAAGATAGAGCGTGCGGTGCGTGTCGCGCTTGCCCAATTCCGCGGCGAGCTTCACCCGCTGTGCCTCGCCCCCGGAGAGCGTCGTCGCCGACTGGCCCAATTCCAAATATCCCAATCCTACCTCGTCCAAAATCTTCAGCCGGTCGTAGAGCCACGGGATATCCTCAAAAAATTTCACCGCCTCTTCGATCGTCATGCGGAGCACGTCGTGCACATTTTTCTTTTTATATTCGACTTCGAGCGTCTCGCGATCAAAACGTTTTCCTTTGCAGATTTCGCATTGCACGTAGACCGTCGGCAGGAAATGCATTTCAATCGCGATCGTGCCGTGGCCTTCGCAATTTTCGCAGCGCCCGCCGGGCACATTGAAGCTGAAGCGGCCGGGCTTGTAGCCGCGCACGCGCGCGTCTTCCGTTGCGGTGAAAAGATCGCGGACGTGGGTCCACGCGCCCACATAGGTGGCCGGATTCGAGCGCGGCGTGCGCCCGATCGGCGACTGGTCAATATTGATGAGGCGGTTGATATGCTCGGTGCCGAGGATCGCCTTGTGCGCGCCGGGCTTGTAGGCCGCGCCGTTCCACTTATTCGCGAGCGTTTTATAGATCACGTCATAGACTAAACTGCTTTTGCCCGAACCGGACACCCCGGTCACTGCCGTAAGGCGCCGGAGCGGGATATCCACGTTGATGTTCTGCAAGTTGTTCGCGGTCGCGCCCCTTACTTTCAAAAATTCCTGCGTGCTGCCGATCGCCCGGCGCTTCACGGGCGTGTCGATCATCCGCGCTCCGCGCAAGTATTGGAGCGTAAGGGAATCCTTCTTTTTATCTTTCAAAATTTCAGGAATCGGCCCCTCGGCGACGACGTGGCCTCCGTGAATCCCCGCTCCCGGGCCGACGTCAACCAGATAGTCGGACGAGCGGATGGTTTCCTCATCATGCTCCACAACAATGATGGTGTTTCCCAGATCGCGCAGTTCGTGGAGCGTGCTGATAAGTTTCGCGTTGTCCCGCTGATGGAGTCCGATCGTCGGTTCATCCAAGATGTAGAGGGTGCCCACGAGCCGCGAGCCGATCTGAGAGGCGAGGCGTATCCGCTGAGATTCTCCTCCGGAGAGCGTTCCTGTTTTGCGGTCGAGGGTGAGATATTCGAGCCCCACGTCAATCATAAACTTGAGGCGGTTCTTTATTTCTTTAACAGGGACCTCCGCCACTTCGCGGAACGCGGCCCGGGCTCCCTTCTCGAGTTTTGAAAAGAACGCGAATGCTTCGCCGATCGAATACGCCGCAACTGTCGAGATATTCTTGCCGTCGATCAGCACGCTCAAGCTTTCCTCGCGCAAGCGCTTTCCCGCACAGGCGGGGCAGATCTTCTCGGACCACAATTCCTCTGTGCCCAGGCCGTGGCAGGCGGTGCAGGCGCCGTAGGGGCTGTTGAACGAGAAGAGGCGCGGCTCTATCTCGGGGAACGAGAATCCGTCGTGCGGGCAGGTGAATTTCGCGGAGAGGGATGTCTCCGTATCGGTGACGATCGTGACCACGTCGTGGCCGTATTTGAGGGCGGATTCGATGGCTTCCGAAAGGCGCAAGCGATTGTCTTTTGTCCCGAAATCAACGCCGTGAGGAATGCGGTCCACCACGAGCTCGATTGTGTGCGCCTTGTAGCGGGAAAGTTCGATGCGGTCGCGGAGCGAACGGAGCATGCCGTCAACCCGCACTTCGCGGAATCCCGCATTCAAAAAATCGTAGAGCAGCTGGTAGTACTCCCCTTTTCTTCCGCGGACGACGGGCGCCAGGATGACGAGATTTTTTGCCGATGCGTTGCGGCGTGAAATTTCGATCACGGTGTCCACGATCTCTTCGTTCGTCATTTTGCGGATCTCTTTGCCGCATCGCGGGCAATGGGGAATACCGAGACGCGCGAAGAGCACGCGCAAGTAATCGTAGATCTCGGTGATGGTCGCGACCGTCGAGCGCGGGTTCGAAGAATGGCTTTTTTGGTCAATGGAAATCGCGGGCGAGAGGCCGTCGATCTCGTCCACATCTGGCTTGTCGAGGCGGCCCAAGAACTGCCGCGCGTAGGCGGAAAGGGATTCAATGTACCGGCGCTGGCCTTCGGCGAAGATGGTATCGAACGCCAAGCTCGACTTTCCCGAGCCGGAGAGCCCCGTGAACACGATCATTTTATCGCGCGGGATCTCAAGATTTATATTTTTTAAATTGTGTTCGCGGGCGCCGCGAATAGTGATTTTATCTTTCATAAATGCAATAATCCGAATCTACGAATAGACGCCGAAAGTTGCCCCCTTCCTGCCTTCTGGGGGCCACCTTTCGCGTGACGATTGTAGCACAAGAAAAGACAAGGCGAAACCCCGTCATCCGTGACGGGGTTATACATAGCGGCCGAGATTGCCGCCGAAGAGCGATTCGTAAAACACGTCGATAGCCGTGTAGGGGTAGGGTTTTCCCTCGATCAACTTGTGATAGCAGCCGCACGTGCTGCAGACGAGGAATACTGCTTTCTTTTCCTCAACGCAGAGGTGTCCCAGTTTCCCTCCTCTGCAATTCCTGCAAGGCCCTTCCGTGGATTTGATAATGGTGAGAAACTCCTGTCGCGGCATCGTCCATTTCGTTCCATGGGGATGCCGGATTGCCACAAGGCCTTTTCGGGGATTGCTTTTTACCCACAACGGTTCTAGCGTATTCACGAGAGCAATTGGCACCCAACCTTTCTTGTCGATCTCTACTTTCATGTTTCACCTCAGTCGAAGATCTGCGTTAAGATTACTGTGGGGCTGGTTACTTGTACATAGCAAGCTTACTTTTTTGCCCTTCCGCGTCCTATCAGCACTCTAAGCTCATCGCGCAGCACCGCCGCCAATTCGAAATCCAAATGCCCCGCCGCCGCCTTCATTTCCTTTTCTTTTTCTTTGATCAGTTGCTCCAACGCGGATTTGGATCTCGGCACGGGCTTCATTTCGAGTTTCAGTATCTCTTCCACGTTCGGCAGAATGTCTTTGATTTCTTTTACAATCGTGCGCGGAGTGATGTGGTGCTTTTTATTATAGGCGAGCTGCAATGTTCTGCGCCGTTCGGTCTCGTCAATCGCCCTCCGGATCGAACCGGTAATCGTATCCGCGTAGATCAGCACTTCCCCGCGTATGTTCCGCGCCGCGCGCCCTATCGTCTGCACTAACGACGTCTCGCTACGCAGGAATCCCTCTTTGTCCGCATCGAGGATCGCAACGAGGGACACTTCGGGAAGATCGAGCCCTTCGCGCAGGAGATTCACGCCCACGAGCACGTCAAAACCGCCCTTGATGGCCGACCCCTTGCGGAGATTAGTGAGAATGGCGATGCGGTCAAGCGTTTTCACGTCGCTGTGGAGATAGGTGACTTTTATTTTTTGCTCTTCTCCGCCGGAGACCGATCCTCCTCTGGAGGAAAGATACTCTGTCAGATCCTCAGCCATTTTCTTGGTGAGAGTGGTCACGAGCACCCGCTCCTTCGACGCGATCCGTTCCTCGATCCGAGGGATGAGATCGTGGATCTGTCCCCGCGCGGGCCGTACGGTAATCTTTGGATCTACGAGTCCCGTGGGGCGGATGATCTGTTCCACGACTTGCCCTCTGCCCGTCAAAGGGTCGCTTTGCTTTCTTTCGTATTCAGCAGGAGTCGCGGAAGTGTAGATGATCTGCCCGACCCGCTCTCCGAACTCTTTGAAGCGCAAGGGGCGGTTGTCGGCGGCAGAGGGAAGCCGGAATCCATACGCGATGAGCGTTTTCTTCCGCGAGGTGTCGCCGTGGTACATTCCTGAGATCTGGGGAACTGTCACGTGCGATTCATCAATGATAGTGAGAAAATCCGGTTCTCCCGAGGGAGTCCGGGGAAAATAATCGAGGAGGGTGTCCGGCGGCTCCCCCGACCTGCGCCCCGAGAGGTGGCGGGAATAGTTTTCGATGCCGTGGCAGTAGCCCACTTCGCGCATCATGGCGAGGTCGAACTTGGTGCGTCGTTCGAGGCGCTCGGCTTCGAGATATTTTTTCTCTTCTTCGAACGCGCGGAGTTGGGCCTTCAGCTCTTTTTTAATCTCCATGATCGCGCGCTCGCGCTCGGGCGCCGCGGTGATAAAATGCTTTGCCGGCGCGATGAAGATCTCGGGGCGCGTGGGCGTGATGCCCGGGCGGAATCCTTCAGCCGGAGTGATCTCGTAGATTTTGTCAATGATTTTTACGCCGCTTGCCCCGAGCGACCTGTCCTGAGTTGCATCGAAGGAAGCCGAGGGGTTCTTCAACTCAAAGTTATAGATAACTTCCTTGTCCGGCGGCATGATCTCCCAATTGTCGCCGCGGAGGCGGTAGGTGCCGCGCGTGAGGTCCGAATTCGTGCGGGTGAATTGCAGCTCCACAAGTTTGCGGGCGAATTCCTCGCGCTTGAGGTGGTCCCCCACTTTGAAGTGGAAAATGTTTTGCGCGTAGACCTCCGGCGCGCCGAGGCCGTAGATGCAGGAGACGGAGGCGACGACGATCACGTCTCTCCGCGTGAGGAGCGCGGTGGTCGCCGCGTGGCGGAGCTTGTCGATCTCGTCGTTCACGAGCGCTTCCTTGTCGATGTAGGTATCGCTCGAGGGAATGTAGGCCTCGGGTTGATAGTAATCATAGTAGGAGACGAAGTAATTGACGGAATTGTGGGGAAAAAGCTCGCGGAGTTCGTTCGTGAGCTGTGCGGCAAGCGTCTTGTTGTGGGCGATCACGAGCGCGGGTTTACCCACGTTCGCAATCACGTTCGCTACGGTGAATGTTTTTCCCGAACCCGTCACGCCAAGAAGCGTCTGGTGGCGAAATCCTTTGTGAAGCCCGTCGGTGAGTTTTTTAATGGCCTGCGGCTGATCACCAGCGGGTTTATGTTTTGAAACGATTTGGAATTTCATATTGCGCAAGAAGCCCCGTTGCCTTACGGCACGGGTTGATGCATCTCCACTCTAGCGGGCGGCAGGAAAAAGTCAAAGATTATTTTTTCAGGGAGAACATCGGGCTTGCCATCATCTTTTGGTCGCGCTTCCGCAACTGATCGAGCATCTTCATTTCTGGATCAATGGCGATCGTTTTCCCGAGATAATGGCCAGAGGTCACGTGCGGCACGATGACGTAGTCGGCTCCCGCGCCGTAGAGTCGAGCCGCTTCTTGTTCGTTTTCTGCCCGAACGACGACGCGAGCGGTCTTTTGCGACCGCGACTTCAGCGCGTGCACCAGCCCCAGATTATCTTCCACGTCAGGGCTCGTGGAGATGACAAGGGAGGCATCTTCTACGTGCGCCCGCTCAAAAATATCCGGGTCCGCGATGTCGCCGAAGAGGCAAGAGACACCCTGCGAGGTGAAGTGCTGCACGATTTCCGGATCGAAGTCCACGATGAGTAAGTCTTTTTTCGGGAGGCTTTGCGCGATGCTCTGGCCCGTGCGGTGGCCTCCGATGATGACAATTGGCCTTCGCACCTCTTCGCTCGGAATGCCGTGTTCATTCGGATGCCTGCGCTCAAAAAGCGATAACGCCCTTCGCAGGCGCCGAAAGATCGCATCGCTGTAGATGATGAGATAGCTCGATATGACGATCGTGACGATCCCCACCGCGGTCACGAGAGAAACCACCGCCTGCGACACGTGCCCCATTTTCGCTCCCAGCGCCACGAGCACGAGGCTGAATTCGGATATCTGGCTCACGGTAATGCCCGTGAGAAAACTGGTCCGTTTCCGGTAGCCCATCATTCCCATCGCGACAAGGACGATGAGCGGATTTCCGACCAGCACAAACGCCGAAAGAACGATAATCGAAAGCGTAAGGCCGTGGAAATCGAACTGCACGAGCGAGGAGCCCAGAATCGCAAAAAAGATGAGCATAAAAAAATCGCGAAGCGGCTTGATGCGGCTCCCGATCTGGAACCGCTCTGCGGAATTCGCAAGCGCGATCCCCGCGAGAAATCCGGCGATCTCGATCGAGAGGCCGATCTTCTGCAGTCCCGCCGCGAGGATGAAGAGCCACGCCAAGCTCATGAGAAAAAGCACCTCTTCCGATTTCGCGACAAGATCAAAGAGGCGCGGCAGTACCGTGCGCCCCAGAAACACCATGACGGCAAGGAGCGCCAATCCCTCAAAGGTCGCGCCCAACGCCTCCTGAACGGCAAAGCTGCCGTTCGACGAGATGCCCGGCAGGAGAATGAGGAGCACGATCGCCACGAAATCCTGCACCAGGAGCATGCCGATCGCGATCTTCGCGTATAAGCTTCCCATTTCCTTTTTGTCCGAGATGAGCTTGACGACGATAATCGTGCTCGAAAACGTAAGCGCGATGCCGATGAAGAATGATTCGAGCGTGCCGAATCCGAGGAACGTATGGCTGATGAAAAATCCGAGGAGCGAAGTGCAAAGCACCTGTGCCACCCCGACCGTGAGCGCCGCCTTCCCCACCAGCCGGAGCTGGGTGTAGTTGATCTCGAGCCCCACGAGGAAGAGAAGGAACATAATCCCAAGCTCCGAGAGGGTGTGAAATGTTTCGTGGTCGCTCAGGTTGAAAAGCCCCAGAGAGGTGATCACGGCGCCCGTCGCGAGATACGCGAGGAGCACCGGCTGCTTCAGAAGCCGCGCCGCCGCGCCCAAAAACGCCGCGATCGCAATCACAAAAGAAAATTCGAGGATGCCCGGCGTCATAGAGTGAGAATATGGAGTTATGAATTAGGAATTGCGGATAGGGGGAGAACAGTGCAGATAAATCTTATTATAGCATTCTTATTGCGGAGAATCCTTTCCCGATAAGAAAAAATGATGCCTTCTATGGCAGTTACACTCTTTATTGGCGCGCCAGATCGACCATTTGCATTTTTCGGGCAGATATGCTATTGTAGGATCACGACAAGAAGATACCCCGCGGAGGGGTATTTTTGTTTGAAAAATATGAAGAATTTCAAGGGCAATAGCCCTAACAACGCTCATATTTCAACCTATTCCGAGCCTTTTAAGGCCGGAGTTCTTCTCGTCCTCATAGCCTTTTTTATGGGCACTTTTGGGGCTTTTGGGGTGGAGGCCGCGGGAGAGAACATCTCTTTGCAGAAAGACTCTTTTGGCGCTTCCACGAGCGCCACAGGAGCAAGCACAGTCCTTTCCGTTGTAGGAGGAACCTCCACGATCTCCTTGGTAACCCACAAAACCCACAAGGTATGGGTGACTGCGTATTCAAGCACGCCTGACGAGACCGATGACACGCCTTTCACTACTGCAATGGGAACGCGCGTGCATGTCGGCATCGTAGCAACAAACCTTTTACCTTTCGGCACAAAGATCATGATTCCCGCGCTCTTTGGCAAGAACGTGTTTGTCGTCGAAGACCGTATGCACGAACGCAAGAAAAATAATATTGATATCTGGATGCCCTCGAAGCGCGAGGCGCTCCGCTTTGGGGCGCGCTATGCGGAGATCGTGGTTCTTAAACAGGAATCGGAATTGCTCTCACAGAGGTAGCCCCATTTACCCACGCACCAGAATGCCCCGAGCGTACGCTCGGGGAGCGCTTCACTTATCACTATTCGATGTAAGAAACCCCCGTTCAGCATCTTCGCTGACGGGGGTTTATGCACGCAGTGAACTGGGGCCATAGATCTAGATTTAAAAGAGCAAGCCTCATGTGAGGTACAAGGCGGCCCCAGTTCGCTGCGCACTGCTTGTTGAGGTCGTTCAAGTATGTTTGCATTATACACTATAAGTTATACTCTGTCAAATTATGGAAAATGCACACAAAATAAGGGCATATCGAGTGTTAACACTTTTTGTGCGATCGCATAAAAAGTGTTAATAAGGAAAACTTGCCCTTCCACGCTGATTTATCCCTTCGTCAGATTGTCGATTTTCGCCGCTACGATGAAATCATTTTCCGAAAGTCCTCTCACCGCGTGCGTCCAGAGCTCGAGCCGGACGAGATTATAGAACACATAGATATCCGGATGGTGTCCCTCGTGCTCGGCGATATCCGCCACGCGGTTCACAAACGCCATCGCCTCCTTAAAATTTTTGAACTTGAATTCTCGCTGTATCTTTTTGTGCTCTATGACCGTCCATCCGCCCTGAAGCTCTGCGAGATACCGCTCTGCTTCTTCCGCCGTAAGGGGCGGGGTGCCAGAGTTGCACGGCATACATTTTTTGGCGGTTAAATCCATTGCCGTAATAGTATGTCTTCTTTGCGAAGGCGCGTGATTTTCATACTTGCTCCCCTGTTGTAGCCGCCGGGCTTTCCGTCCGAACGTATGACGCGGTGGCAGGGAACCTTTGGATCATGATTCTTGCTCAAGATATTCCCCACCGCGCGGTAGGCGTGCGAGCTTCCCGCGCGGATCGCGACGTCTTTATAGCTCAAGGTTTTGCCCTTAGGGATTTTTGCGACTACGGAAAACACTTTTGCCCGAAAGTCGTGTTTCATTATTTTCCTAAATCTTCTACATACTTCTTTAACGCAGAAAATACCGTATCATCCCTAAATTCTTTTTCACTTATTATAATCCCTTTTTCCTCCATGATTTTTTCTACGATGATTCTTGCTTTTCTATAAATACCGGCGACGCCGCTTTGGCGATTCCTTTCTGCGTAATGTTCAAATGCGGAAAGCTGAAATTGGATTTCTTCGAGAACCTTGAACTGAATCGGATGCTTCGCGAGTGCTTTTCTGTCGGTGACCCAGAGGTCTGCGAGTTCTTTGATTGTTCTTTTGTCAGCTCCCACTATCACTTTCGGCACATTTCGCAATTCGCCTCGGAAATTCATATGATCGGATTTGAAGTATTTTACATGAGTAAGTTCCCCATGCTCAACGCCGCGTGCAATTTTTTCAATCTTATTTTTTATATTTGGGTCAAACGTTACATCAATCGCGAGGGCGAGATGGGAAGCGCCTTCTTCTTTTTGAAATTCTGTGATGCTGTCGATACCATTAAACACATCATCGAAACGAGATGGTCGAATCGTATCAGCATCCGGCCCGAACCAATCATGAAGCGCGATTCCCTCATCCATTATTGCTTCAAAAATAAGCGAAGATTTTCCTTGTTCGGTATGCGTATATCCAGCAGAAAATATTTTTTCATGCTCAACCACTGCTTGAAGATCTTCCCGTATCCCTTGAGAACCATAAAGATCCATAAAATCGTGCGGGTCGATTCTGTTCTTTAGCGTTTCTTTCGCTTTATCCCATGCCTCTTCGATATGGGTTCTAGATTTTTCTGCTTCTTCTTCGCGGCGAAGATGGCGTTTTTCTGCATCAACGCTACGAAGGATTGCGTCTTCGAAGCTCTTCATGCCTTGATGGTAACACGGCTCTGGCGAACTTCAATAAATCCCTCGCGGAAAAGCTCTTCGAGGGCCTTGGCAATCATTTCTGTGGGCGCGGGAATGGCTGTCGTAAGTTCCCGATGAGTTGCGTGGACATTGCGGGTGAGTATGCGGAGAATTTTGCCGCGCACCTGACGAGACGAACCCTCGAAGGCGGATTGCCTCCGGTAGTGCGCGCTCTTTCGGTTGGGATTTGCGCCCTTCGACAAGCTCAGGGCAAGTGCGCTGCCGTAGTCCATGAGCGCATAGTACCACTCGCGAGAGTTTTTCCGGTCGAGCGTCTTTTCGACAAGCGGGATAATTTCATCATCGTGCACCTTCCTGCGCTTCGAGAAAAAGAAATGGATGAACGTGCGGCGGATGTTGGTTTCTATGAACGGCGCGGGGACATTAAACGCGAATGCGGCAATCGCGCCTGCCGTGTTCGAGCCTATGCCGGGGAATGTTTTGAGGATTTCCTGATCGCGGGGCAGTCTTCCTCTGTAGTCATCCCTCACGCGCACGGCAATGCGCGTGAGCGCGAGCGCGCGGCGGTTGTAGCCCATCCCCTGCCATACGCGGAGGACGTCCGCCTGCCGCGCTTCCGCGAGTGATTTGAAATTGGGGAAATGCTTCAGAAACTCCGGATATTTCTGGAGCACGCGGGCGACCTGCGTTTGCTGGAGCATGATTTCAGAAACGAGGATGCGATAGGGATCTTTTGTGTGACGCCACGGCAGATCGCGCCCGTGCGCACGATAATGCGCCTTGATGTTGCTTTTAAATTTACTGATACTCTGCATAGAGTATCATTATATCAGTAGGAGGTGCGCCGTGACCACACTCTTTATTATATTCGTCGGAATTCCTTTTCTTTTTCGATGGCTCAAAAAGCGCTTCAGAAAAGAACCGGCGAGAAAAGATAAACCATAAGCCACCGCATAGTGCGGTGGCTGATTTTTATTTCCCTTTTTTCCCGACACTTTTCACGTGCTTGAAAAACTCGATCTGGCGCAGGCGTTTTTCCGCGGCTTCTTTCGTGCTATACGTCCCAAATTTTCTCCCTGTGTTCTCGGAGAGCACGACGTAGTTTCCTTTTATTTTTCTGATCATCTATTTCTTGAGAGGGGGTTTGAAGTCGAGGCAAACCGAATTGATGCAATAGCGCCTTGCCCTTCGAAGTCCCGCTAAGTGGGACGAAGGAGGGTTGCCATCTTTGACCATCGGCCCATCGTCGAAGACATGCCCCAGATGCGAACCGCAATTTTTACAGAGCACTTCGGTGCGCATCGTCCCGTGGCTCCTATCTTCTCGAAGTTCCACGTGCTCCAGATTCGTGGGGTCAGTAAAGCTCGGCCAGCCGGTGCCCGAGTCGAATTTCGCATCCGAAGAAAAGAGCTCAGCGCCGCAGACCGCGCACATATACATCCCCTTTTCGTGGGAATTATAATACTTTCCCGAAAACGGCGCCTCGGTTCCCTTCTCGCGAAGCACGTGATATTGCTCCGGTGTGAGGCGTTTGCGCAGCTCGGCGTCGGTTAATTTTTGTTTTTCGTCCATGGATATTTTCGTAGTGTACCATACTTGTATCACCCGGGTAAAAATTGACGGCAAAAAAAATTTATGATTATATATAAGGTACGTTAGGTTCGTTGAAAAGAAAGGAGGCAGGTATGCAAGAGGCAATGCATGTGGCAGTGGTCTTTATTGAAACTCCCTATGGGATTCCGGTTATTATGGACCCAAGAAAACCAGATCCTCTTTATTGGAAACTGCCCGGAGGAAAAAAAGAATTGAGTGAAACGCCCACACAAACCGCGGTACGGGAGATCTGGAGGGAAATCGGCTTGCGGCTAAACCCAAAACGGCTTTTCCTTGTGCACCAAGAGCTCGTGCATCAAGAAACGCCAGACGAGCATATGTATTTCATATATTCCGCCAAGCAGAGAGACGTTCGTCGCGTGCGACATATCGGCGACAAAGGACAGGAAATCATGTTCATGTCGCGGGAGGATATGAGAAAAATCAGCCTCTTGCCGATGCACCGAAGGATACTCATCCGGAAACATCTCATCTAGAAGCCCGCGGCACATTGCCACGGGCTTCCGTAATTATTGGACGCGATTGATTATCTAATTTCGTAGCGTAGCGTCACGTTCACTTTCACCTCCTGCGAGCCGGGCTGGATCGTGGGCGGCGTCGGCGCGCCCTTCGGCGCGAGGCTGGCGAATGCCTCGCCCCTCGGCAGATAATCCGCGTAGGGAATTACGCCGTTCTCATCGATGGAAAGCAATTTCCCCACGCCGAATCCTCCCGCGCGCGCCACCGCATAGGCCTTCTCTTTCGCTTTCGCTATCGCCTGCTCCCGCGCCTGCGATTGGGCTTTATCCGGCTCATCCAGGGTGAACTGCAGCTGGGAGACCGAATTCGCGCCGTGCTCCACGACCCCGCTGATCAACTCCCCCACTTTCGAAAAATCCCGCGCTTTAATTTCGACGGTTTGGCTCACCGTGTAGCCCACGATCTCCGCGGGCGGGCAGGCCTGCGTGCCGCCGAGAATCGAGGGATTGCAGGTGAAGTACTGATACCGCGGATCAACCGAGTACTCCGCCGTTTTTATATCTTTTTCCTGCACTCCTTTCGATTTGATGAATGCAAGGGACCCGTTCACCTTTTCGGTATTGTCCTTCTGGAGCGCGCCGAGGTCTGGCCCGCCCTGCGTGAGGACGGTGAAGGTGAAACGCGCCACGTCCGGCACGGTCACTACTTTTCCCTCGCCGCTCACCGAGAAGCTACGATAGGATGATGGCTCTGCGGAACGAGAAAAAGTGTAGACATAGCTCAACGCAGAATACCCGAGCGCAAGCACGGCGACGATGATCGCGACCCCAAGATAATTTTTTATTTTTTGATCCATTGTTATATTGTTGACTGTGTTCGATCCCATTATTATAGCAAAATTACTTTATTTTTGAAAGCGGGCATTCCTCGTGCCGGTGGGGGCGCCCAACGCAATATTTCCTGCCGTATTCGATAAGCCGATAGGTGAAGCGGAACCATTCTTTTTTCGGGATAATCTGCATCAGGTCGCGCTCGATCTTGACAGGGTCAGTGTGGTCAGTAAGGCCGAGTTTTTTCGCAAGGCGCTTTACGTGAGTATCAACCGCGATGCCTTCGACGACGCCGTAGGCATTTCCCAGGATCACGTTCGCGGATTTTCTGCCGATACCCGGAATGGTCACCATCTCCGCCATGGTGTTGGGTAGTTTTCCTTTGAATTTTTCTTTTACTGCTTTCGCCGCGGCGAGAATATTTTTTGTCTTGGTGCGGTAAAAACCCGCCGAATGGATGTCGCGCTCAAATTCCTGCACGGCCCAGCGGCTGCCCAAGGCGCGCACATAGTCGTCGAGCGTGCGGTATTTTTTGAAGAGCTCTGGCGTGATCTCGTTCACCTTTTTGTCAGTGCACTGCGCGGAGAGCTGAACCGCGACGAGCAATTCCCACGAATTGCCGAAATGAAGCGCGATTTTTGCCTGCGGAAAAAGTTTTTTGAGCACGCGCATAATCTTCGCGGCTTTCTTTTTTCGTTCCGCGAGTGTCTTTGGTGACATAGTATGTTTTTTCATCATAGAGTTGAGTACTATTTACTATTTATCTCATACACCATATCCTTCCGCTCCACGACCACGGGCCAGCCGTAGCGCCGCGCGGCGCGGTAGAGCTTTTTATTTGGATTAAAGCATATCGGATGCTCCACCATCTTGAGGAATCGGATGTCGGACTCCGTATCCCCCACGCCGTAGGATCCCTTGAGCGAGAGGTGTTCCTTCTCCACCGCGCGGAGAAGAATCTTTTGCTTATCATCAATGAGATCGAGATACGACGCCTTGCCCGTAAAGCGCCCGCGGGGATCCGTTTCAAAAAAGCGCGCATACACCTTATTGAATCCAAGCCGTTTTGCGAAGGGCGCCACTACGTAGCGCGGCGAATGGGAAATCGCGAGGAGGTAATACCCTTTTTTCTTTACGCGCCTTACGAGATCGCGCGTGTAGCGGTAGAGGCGGTTCCTATGGAACTCCACCACGCGCCGGACCACTCGCGCGAATGCATGCTCGGAAACGCCTTTAATGTTCTGGTCGAATGCCCGCACCACGGCGGCGATATACTCTTCATACGGCCCTTGCCGGTCCTTCCATTTTTCATAGGCGCGTGCGTAGCTCCGCGCCACAGATCCCGGGAAAATCTTCTCCTCAACCAGCGCTTCCACGAGCTCGATGAGCAAACTCGAACGGAAAAGCGTCCCGTCGATGTCGAAGACGGCGACTTTTTTCTTGCTGTTGTTCCTCACCCTAAGATTGTAACGCACGCGAATAGTGCCGCGCAAAAAAGAAACGGCCTCGTTTGAGGACCCGTTTCTTTTTCGTTTCCCTGTGAAAGAGACTTTCTCTGAATCTTCAAAGGGTGCGAACTACATTCCTCCCATCATCATTGACTGCTTGCGCATCGAAGCCCAGAGTGCCCAGGCGCCGACTGCAAGGTGAAGGATCGTATCCGCCGGATTTTCCAGGTTCGCCCCAAGAAAACTCGGGCCAATGAACAAGCTGTAAAGGCCTACGAGCACTCCCACGATGCCGAGGAGCATTACGAGCCCCTTTTGCGAGTTCGCCGCGAGTGCGAATGAGGCGATAAGCCCCACGATGCCGATAATCAGGTGCGCGTAGTTTTCGCCGTTATCAAACCACCATGCAGATCCGAAAATACTGCTCTGGTCAGTCGGGCCAATGAGGAAAAACCCCAACACGCCGACCGCGACGAGAACTCCACCCCCAATCTGAAGAAATTGCTTTGGGTTCATACAAAAGTTCTTGTGTCTTTCGACCTTTGTGTGAATTTCTTAATGGCTTTATTGTACTCCCTTCTCCTGAACGCCACGAATTTACTTATGCACAGCCCACATTTTCCTCAAATGATCCTTACTCTACAAAACCGCACGGAATTTTTGGAGATATAACCGTTTATATTCTGAAAAACGCCCTTCACGGAGAGCGTTCCTGATTTCCTCCATAAGATGGTTGAAAAAATAGACATTGTGAATTGTGGCAAGGCGGCCCGCCTGCCATCGGCCCGAGCCGAAGGTGATCGCGGGCAGGTCCGCCTGCCAATGACCGGCACCGTCGGGCAGGCCCCCGCGCGCGTCCTTTTGCCGAAAGAGATCGCGGAGCTCGCGCCGCGATATCGCCGCTTCGCCGGAACACGCGAGGCATCCGCACCCCTCTTCGATCGGACCGTCGTTCATATTTTTCTCGCGGCTCACGTCAAAACGGCCCGTGTTCGTCCACAGCGCGCCGTGGCGCGCCTCGCGCGTAGGAATCACGCAATCGAAGGTATCAATGCCCTGTTCGATCCCGTAGAAAAGATCCTCGATTTTTCCCATGCCGAGCAAGTGGCGCGGGCGCTCTTCCGGCAAGAGCGGCACGGTCCACTGGAGCTCTCGCATCGACTCCGCCGCAGTGCTTCCAAACGAGCTTCCGAAGGAACCTCCGATTGCGAGCCCGTCAAAGGGAAGCGCGCCGATCACTTGCGCGCTTAGGCACCGGAGATCCTCGAACGCGCCGCCCTGCACAATCCCATAGATGAACTGTGTCGGGTTTCTTGATGCAAGCGAGCGCTCTGCCCACGCGTGGGTGCGCGCCACTGTTTTTTTGGTGTACTCGTAGTCATGATGAGGCGAGCTCGGTTCATCGAAGGCAAAGATAATATCGGCACCCAATTGCTCCTGGATACGCATCGAGAGTTCCGCGTCGAGATATAATTCCTTGCCTGCATCTTCGAAATATACTCCTGAGTCCGTCACGCGCACCATGGACGCCCCGCCGCGGAAATCGTTTGTTTCATCTTTCGCGAATTTGCCCGTGCGATGCTCGCGCGCCGCGCCTAGGCTGAACACCTGGAACCCTCCTGAGTCGGTCATGATAGTACCCTGCCAGCCCATCTCTTTGTGCAGGCCGGGAAATTCAGCGAGCCCTTCGTCTCCCCACTGCCTCCAGAGGTGATAGGTATTCGCGATGATCATTTGCATCTTTGTTTCCGGGATGTCTTCCGGCTCGAGGCAGCGCACGGCGGCATCAGTCCCCACGATAACGTAGGAGGGCGTTTCTACCGCGCCGTGGGGCGTCGTGATGACGCCGGTGCGCGCCCTTGTGCCGGGATCGCGATGGATAATTTCGAAAAAACTATTCATAGTTTTAATTAATCTCAATCTCGATTTATAAGAAAAAACATCCTTATAAACCCGAGATTATAAGGATGTTATTTAGTGTACGTTAGCGCACGAGAGTGCCGTTTTCGAGGTACGCCGTGATTCCTTTCTGCCGGGCGTCGAGTGCGTAGCGAACCCGCGAAGCGAGCTGATGTGGCAGGCGCTCATACGCAACTTCGGGTAGGACAAACTCGTGCCTCAATATTTCTTTTCCATCCGCTTTTATCTCTGCGACTGCCCTTTCGTCGAGAATTCCCCCATCAAAAAGAAATTTTATGCTCTCGTGGCGGACACCGGAGTCAGATGCTGCGGTGTAATCCACGCAAAGAAGTTGTCCTGGCACGCACGCAATGCCAACCTCCTCGCGCACTTCGCGGATGCAGGCATCGCGGGGAGATTCGTTTTGCTCAATAACCCCGCCGGGCATGGTCCATAAGTCCCTATACGACGGTTTAAGGATAAGTATCCGTCCCTGCTGGTCGACAAAAACCGCCCCCGCCGCCATTTGTTTTTTGGGCAGGTTCGCGTAGAATTCCTCTTTCATCATGTTTCCTTATTTTCTCTCGTTGGGATGTTTGATTCCCAAAAGTTCGATCGTGAATTTCAATGTAGAATTCGGAGGGATCGCCGCATTGCCCTTGTTGCCGTAGCCGAGCTCGGGGGGAATCGAGAGCATGCGCTTGCCTCCGACTTTCATGCCCAAAAGCCCCAGGTCCCATCCCTGGATCACTTGCCCCTCGCCCACAATGAACGCAAAGGGAGCTCCGCGGTCGTACGAGCTGTCGAACTTTTTGCCGTCAACAAACGTGCCTGTGTAGTGCACGGTCACATAATCCCCGTTCTGCACCTCCGCGCCGGTCCCGATAACAACGTCCTCTTTTTTGAGCAATTGCATAATGCGATCTTGTTCTTTCTTTGCGCCTTCTGCCGTCTGCTGATCTTGGCGCACCGCCTGGTCGTCAAGCTTCCGATTGTACAACATTCCGCCCCAGAGCAATACGCCGGCGAGGAACACGAAGACAGCAATTTTTATGGCGTTCATGGAAAAGATTGTAGCGCGGGGAAATTTATTTTGCAATCGTCACTTGATCCCCGCTCCGGGCGGAACGTTGCCCGCGACGGTGAGGATGACCGGCATGCCTTGAGTGTCCGATGCCGCGAGGAGCATGCCCTGGCTCTCAAGTGTCACATTATTTTCATCAGATTGAAACACTTGTCCTGAGCCGCGTCGAAGGACGAATATCCGCGGATCGAGGTTTGCTACAATCACGATATTTTTCCCGACAAGATCCTCCGGCGCGTAAGCCTTCCCGATGCCCGCCACAATCTGCCGGGATTCTGTACCTAAATCCACTTGCAGTTTCAAGAGCTTTTCCGAACTCTCCACCCGCTCCGCGGCGATCACCTTCCCCACGCGAAGGTCTACTTTTTGGAATTCATCGACGGTCATGAAGTCATTGTACCCAAAGTCGAGTAAAAAATCCCTCATTCATTCGTTCGTTTTAATTTGTTATCATTTTAAACGATCGTTTAAAATGATAACAAATTTTTTAGTTCCACGTTTTTTCTTTTCTCATTCCTGCCTAGCTGCGAATAAGTACTGCCCGGATTGGCGAGCTGTCGAGACCTTTGAAGCGGAGCGGGGGGCCGATGAACGTGTAGCGCCCGGGCGTGACACGCGAGAGATCGAGGCCTTCGACGATGGGAATGCCCTTCCGTAAAAGTTCAGTGTGCGGGCGATTGTCCTCGCTCCCCCGTTTTTTGACAGAAAGATAATCCATGCCGAAAAGCGCAATTTTTCGCGCGGCGAGAAATTGCGCCGCCTCAGAGCCAAGATATATGTAATTGGGGTAAAACTTCTTATATCCGCGCGTTGAGTTTTTTGTTTTTACCAAAATCCGTTCACCTTTTTTGATGTGCGCTTTTTCCATGTCGTTTCTCCCTATTTCTTTTTTGACATGGATCATATCGAGTACGCGGCAAGGGCCGACGAAACGCTCAAGTGGAATTTCATCCACTCCCCTTCCTCGCTCAAACACATGCCGCGGCGCGTCGACATGCGTGCCCGTATGCGAGCCCATCGTAATTTTTGTAAGCCAGGAATGCTTTGTGCGGACGCTCTCAAATTCAACTCTGGGATTATTCGGATAAATCACCATCCGTTCATGGATAAGAATTGAGATGTCGATGATCTTCATGGGCTTATAACTTATTCACTTACAACTTACTTGCTTACTACTTTACGCTGTGCCCCCCAAACTGGTTGCGCATGCCCGAGAGAAGCTTCCCTGCGTAGCTCGGATTCTTTTTTGAGCGGCGGCGGAAACCCAGTGCCGCCTTGATAACCGGCGCAGGCACGCCGAATTTTTTTGCGGTCATGACCGTCCACTCCCCTTCGCCGGTCGCGCCTACCGATCCGGATATTTTTTTGAGGCCCGGCCCGAATTCGCGCAATGCCCCTTCAAGCCAG
>OBEQ010423596.1_pt1 | contig 55085 bp, 56 predicted proteins | sample 1670901 | NCBI WGS metagenome assembly OBEQ01 (sample SAMEA104232315, study PRJEB22302) | groundwater metagenome | biome: forest; feature: aquifer; material: groundwater | place: USA | collected 2011-08-07 | depth 5.4 m
TCGCAATAGATTATCGCAAAAATCTTTTACTTCTTCGTCCCGGCGAACTCATGAGTATTTCTTAACCACGCTTGTCATCCCGGCGAAAGCCGGGATCCAGCCCCGCACTATGTCTATTCCCAATTCATACCTCAATCCGAATCTCTTCTCAAAAAACGTCGAACAGATTCCAACACGCAATGGATATGGCGATGGTCTTTTGGAGGTTGCGGAAAAAAATAAAAACGTTGCCGTGCTCACCGGCGACTTGGCAGAATCGACGCGGGTGCTAGCGTTTGCCAAAAAGTATCCCGAACGGTTCGTTGAATGCGGCGTTGCAGAGCAAAACATGGCCGGCATTGCCGCTGGGCTTGCTCTCACTGGAAAAATTCCATTCATCTCAAGCTATGCAGTATTTTCTCCCGGACGGAATTGGGATCAGTTGCGCGTGAGCACGTGCATCAACAATGCAAATGTCAAAATTGCGGGAGCACATGCGGGTATTTCTGTGGGGCCCGATGGCGCAACACACCAAGCACTTGAGGATATCGCCATCATGCGCGTACTGCCCCACATGACCGTGGTCGTACCGTGTGATTATGAAGAGATGAGAAAGCTTGTTCATGCAGCGGTTGCAATGAACGGCCCATTGTATTTTCGATTCGCTCGTGAAAAAACACCCGTCATTACTACGCCAAAAACACCGTTTGCAATTGGCAGGGCAGAAATATTCCGCAAGGGAAAACACGTTAGCATTATTGCCTGTGGCCCTCTCGTGTATCAGGCACTTATCGCAGCACAAGAATTAATAAAGTTGGGAATCGACTGTGAAGTGATAAACAACCACACCATCAAACCGCTCGATGAAAAAACGCTTCTCGCATCGGTAAAAAAAACGAAATGCGCCGTGACGGTAGAGGAACATCAAATAATGGCCGGCGCGGGAAGCGCTGTCTGCGAACTATTTAGCAAAAAATATCCGGTACCAGTAGAGATGGTCGGCATGAACGATTCGTATGGCGAATCCGGGAAGCCATTGGAACTTCTCGAAAAATATGACATGTCGGTAAAAGCGATCAAATTAGCAGTAAAAAAGGTACTAAAGCGAAAATAATTGTGCGCTTGACGATTTCTCGAAAAAGTATATACTTATGTATATACTTCTAATAGTGTAATGTATGATTCAAAAAATCGATCGCTGGGGTAATAGCTTGGGTATTCGCCTTCCAAAACAATTAACCACACAGCTCTCTCTTAGTGAGGGGAGTACTGTTGTTGTTACTCTAGAAAAAAATGCTCTTATGCTTCGCCCACAAAAAAGAAGGGATGAAACATTAAAACAACTTCTTGAACGCATTACTCCTAATAATCTCCACAATGAGGTTGACTTGGGAGAACCGCAAGGAAAGGAACTATGGTAGAAAAAACGTACGTCCCCCACCGCGGTGATATTGTTTGGATTAATCTCAATCCGACAAAGGGACATGAACAAGGTGGGTCACGACCCGCGCTTGTCATCTCTTCACAATCCTACAATGAGCGGGTTGGCATGATGCTCGTATGTCCCATCACCTCTCAAATAAAAGGATACCCCTTTGAGGTCGCCTTGAAACTCCGTGACGTTGAAGGTGTAGTACTTGTCGATCAGGTACGGAGTATTGACTGGACGTGCAGACCGGTTAGTCTTGGGGGGCGGTGTGATGAGGAAACCGTAGAAGAAGTACAGCACAAACTAAATGTTCTGATCAATGAATAAGCCCGGGTGGTGGAATGGTATACACACAACACTTAAAATGTTGCGCTGAAAGGCATGTGGGTTCGACTCCCGCCCCGGGCAATTACAACATATGAAACCAATCGCTCATAGTGTTCAATTCGTAAAGCAAGGCGAATCTGAATGCGTGCAGGCAAGTGCCGCGCAGATTCTTGCTTTTTATGGGATTCGCAAAACTATCGAGGAGATTAAAAACGAGGTTCCCCCGCTCCGCTCAAAAGATGGCGAGCTTATTGGAACGTTGTGGGCACACATCGCACTCTATTTTCTCGAGCTCGGGTTCAACGTCACATTCCATACGACCGATGTTGTAATCTTCGACCGCCGATGGAAGAATCTTTCAAATAAGGAGCTTCTCAAAAAACTCGAACAACGCCAACCACATCTTACGCACGGATTCTATGGCCGCGAAATTCTTGATGCTTACTTCGACGGATATACGCGTTTTATAAAGAAGGGGGGAATAGTCCAGCTCCCGATTGTGACAAGCGACTACCTCTACGGGCTTCTTAAAAAAGGTCCGATTCTGGCCTCTGTCGACTACCAATTCCTCAACGACGTATCAAAATGGTCGTACATGGCCGAAACTGATCGGTGGGTGGAAGACGACATCAAGGGAATTCCTCTGACGCATGCCATCATAATCTCTGGCTATCGCGACGGTGTGTATACGATTGTTGACCCCGACTTTCGCTACGGTGGCGTCAGAACAATTCCTGCCGACCACCTTCTTGGCGCATTCTACCTCGCTCAATTCAGTTTTGATAACATGCTCATCACGTTATCGCCACCAGTTCAATAAATCGCGTCTATACTCCTATGAACCATACCATTACCACTTTACTCTTTGACTGCTTCGGCGTTATTTGTGATCCAGCAGTTACAGGATGGTATACATATCATCGACTGGAAAAAGGACTCCCTGATGAGAATTTAAAAAATGTACTGCATAAATTTGATTTAGGTGAATTTTCTGAAGATGATATTGTCGACTACTTCTCACGGTACGATGGAGTAACCTCAACAAAAGAAGAATTGCGCGAACAGATAGATAGCTATCTCAACGTCAACCGAGAGTTATTGGCAATCATCAAAGCACTTCGAAACAAAAAGTTTAAAATAGTGCTTCTCTCCAATGGAAATGCGGAATTTTTCAAAAGAAAGCTCTACCCAACCCATCCTGAATTTAAAGAGCTTTTTGATGAAATCATCATTTCTTCCGAGATTAAAATGGTGAAACCGTATAAAGATATTTTTGAATATGCGCTCAAAAAAATAGGATCAAAACCTGCCGAGTCGCTTTTCATCGATGACAGCAAGGCGAATGTTGATGGTGCGATTGCTCTTGGGATACATGGTTTTGTGTATACCGACGTTGCGTCATTTAGAGAGTATATTAAATTCCTCACCGCACTTTCATAGCTATGATCAAAGCGATATTATTTGACATCGATGGCGTGCTTCTCGATTCATTCGATGCAAATCTTGATTTTTATCAAAGGCTCATGGCTCTAGCCGGGTATCAGGGACCGACGCGGGAAGAATATATACCATTCTTTCACCGACCGATGCGGGATCTTATTGCGGCACACACACAAGCTGAATCCCCTGAGGAGATTCAACGCATTTGGGAAATGGGATGTAACCGCGAGGGTCTCTACGACCATGCGCTCTTAAGCATGCCCACGATGACTGAGGAAATCATTTCTTCTCTCCATACATCCTATCATCTTGGCGTTGTCACGAGTCGTGTCATAAGTGGCGTGTATACCGTACCGGCGTTAAAAAATCTCGAGCGGTATTTTTCTACGCTTGTTGCCTATGAGGACACCGAACACCACAAGCCCCATCCAGCACCATTGCTCTTAGCGGCGCAGCGACTCGCGTGCGCACCACCTGATTGTGTCTACATCGGCGATGCCCCAACTGACATGATAGCCGCTCAGGAAGCGGGTATGCAGCGTATTCTTTTCTCGACGACCATCGATATCCCAGATGTTGTGCGTGCAACATCATTTACAGGACTTCCTGACATTATCGCAGCGCTCTAGCTTTTCTGGCGTTTTTCAAATAGTTTTGATAGAGTAAACGTATTATCTTGAATTATGAAACTCTTGTTTGGGTGTTCCTCCACAGGGGCATACGCAGACCGACGGGGCGAGTTTAAGGAATTTTTCAGCAGAAAAATATCCGGCCCCGAGGAAGGAATACCCGAACATAATGAGTTTCGTGATTCAAGGACATTATTATTCCTGTATGGCATTCTTGAAAAAAGACCTTCCAAAACGATCCGAGAATCTATCCGATTGGTACAATAAAGTCGTGCTTATGGCGGAGCTCGCCGACTATGGCCCTGCCAAGGGCACGATGATTTATCGTCCCTATGGGTTTGCTATCTGGGAACTGATTCAAAAGGAAATGGATGCGATAATTAAGGAGAAGGGCGTATCAAATGCTTACTTCCCTCTTTTTATTCCGGAATCGCTTCTCAAAAAAGAAGAGACCCATATTAAAGGATTTTCGCCAGAACTTGCCGTCGTTACCATTGGTGGTGGGGAAGAGCTCAAAGAAAAACTTATTGTCCGGCCAACGAGTGAGACAATCATGTATGATGCTTACAGCCGCTGGATTCATTCATGGCGCGACCTTCCCCTGATGATCAACCAGTGGAATAACGCTGTACGCTGGGAAAAACGCACCTATATGTTCCTCCGCACAACAGAGTTCCTGTGGCAAGAAGGACACACGGTGCATTCAACGCACGAAGAAGCATGGAATATGGTTGTATGGGCAATGGATATGTATAAAAAGGTGTATCGAGAGCTCTTCGCACTGCCGGGATACGTTGGGCGTAAATCAAGAGCAGAAACATTTGCTGGTGCCGACACTTCCATCTCCTATGAATCACTCATGCCGGGAGGTAAGGCGCTGCAGTCGTGTACCTCACATGATTTGGGACAAAATTTTTCAAAGGCATTTGAAATCACCTTTCAAAATAAGGAAGGGAAAAATGAATATGCCTGGCAGACAAGCTGGGGGCTTTCCACGCGATCTATCGGCGGGATGATTATGGCACACGGCGATGATGGTGGTCTGCGTCTCCCTCCTCGTCTCGCGCCCATTCAAGTTATTATTCTTCCGATAAAAGCGGAAGCCGCGCTAATCGATACTGCTGAAAAAATAAAAGCTGAGCTCAAAAAACATGGCGTGCGAGTGCAGATAGACGCATCGGAAAATGAATCGATCGGCTTTCGGATCAATACATGGGAACTCAAAGGTGTTCCTCTGCGCCTGGAAATCGGGACAAAAGAACTTGCTGAAGAAAAAGTAACGGCTGTCAGAAGAGATACGGGTGAGAAAATCGCTGTTCCCTTAAACGAATTAAAAACAACCATCTCAACACTCCTCGATGCCATCCAGGCAAACCTTTTGGCTCAGGCAGAACAATTCTTGAAAGATAACACCCACACCGCCAACTCATACGACGAACTGAAACAGATCATGGCAACCTCCAGGGGTTTTATCTCTGCACTCTGGTGTGAACAGGAAGCATGCGAGAAAAAAATAAAAGAAGAAACAAAAGCATCAACGCGCTGTATGCCACTCGATTCAAAAGAAGAAAATGGCGCGTGCGTTGGATGTGGCAATCCTACAGAGCATCGCTGGATGTTTGGACAATCATACTAACATTCTTATCTATGACAAATAATGATGATTCCCAGTGGTGGGAAAGCCATATTCTGACTGTCAACGAGAAAGATGATTATTGGGAAACAACTGATAGTAATGGTCTGGTTTACTTTATCATTAAAAAACATGGTATTGTGCCGTTTATTGGAGATACGATTCGCTACTATGGATCTGGCGCACCGAATGCGATTCGAGGTGTTGAGATAAACGGAAAACAACTATTTTATGAATCTCAAGAGCAGTTTCAGGAACGACTAAAGGACATCGTCCGAGAAGATCCAAAGCAAATGACTCGCGAACAGGATAAAAATTTCGGTGATTATACAATTTCAACCGTTGATGATATTGGTTCGTACTGGCGCATAATCGACAGCTACCACACTACCTACAACCTTCCAAAAGAATTTGGGGTGAGGCCACTACCAGGAGACACTATTCGTTATTACGGAGGTGCCGCTGTCTATGGAATGGACATTAATGGTAAAAATATTTTTTATGAGCCCCTTGGAGATGAAAACGATGAACCGAACAAATGGGATGTGCGCTAATGGATAGATCTATGACAACAATCATTTTTGAGGCGCACGGCACAACCTTTGATAACGAGCAAGGCATGGCTTCGGGACATAACGATGTCAAGCTCTCTCCGCTTGGGGAGCAGAATGCGCGTGATCTTGGCGTGCGCTATGTCGACGTACAAATTCATGCGGTATTTTGCTCTGACCTTTCGCGGGCATATCGCACCGCAGAGATTGCGTTTGTGGGACGTGATATCCCGATCATCAAGGATGCTCGTCTTCGCGAGTGCGATTATGGAGCATGGACGGGTCGGCCAAGCAAAGAGATCGAAGCGGATCGCAGCAATAGAATCACGGCATCCTTTCCGGACGGAGAAAGCTACGCGCAGACCTCTTTGCGTATACTGGGTTTTCTCAACGAGATATCACAGCAATACGACGGTAAGACAATCATGGTTATCGGCCATCGCGCTACGCAGTATGGGCTCGAGCGATGGATCAACGCGATACCACTAAAGGAAATGGTAACTGCACACTGGTCGTGGCAACCGGGGTGGACGTATCATCTCTGGAAAAAAATTGAAATACACACTCCTCGAGGTATAGCGCTATCGGGACATCTCTATGCCCGCGACTCAAAAAAAATTGTCGTCAGTGCCCATGGATTTACCAGTGACCAATTTGGTAAATCGACCTGTCTTGCACAAGCACTTGCCAGACAAAACATCAGCGCCCTTACATTCGACTTTTCCGGATGTGGCGAGAGTCAAGACGATACCGTCTCACTCACAAAGGAAGTCGAAGATATGACCTCTGTCATCGAGTACGTTCGCTCTCTTGGATACGATTGCCTTGGATTGGAGGGGTGCAGTGCGGGCGGCATTATCGCATTGAGAACATGGGATCCCACCATCAAAACGCTCGTGCTCTGGGCCCCGGTTACTCGGGGCTGGGATAAGGAAGAAAAATTTTCTCCCGAACAACTTGAGGAGTTTGAACGTGAAGGAGCATTAACCGAGCAAAAACCCCAACCCTATTTGAGAGCATCGGTTAAAATCGATAAGGTCGTGCTTCATGAAAGAAGTGAAATAGATACAAAAGAAATTCTCTCGCGCATCACAGTACCCGTGATCATTATTCATGGCGACAAAGATATCGATGTTCCCATAGCTTATTCAAAAGAAGCAATGCAGTATCTTTCATCCAACTCACGCCTTGAAATTCTGGAGGGCGAGGACCACTGGTTCAAACACTCTCGAGAAAAACTCTATGCTCTCTCTGTCGAGTGGTTTACAAAATATCTCTAAAACCGCCTAACAATATGATAAAGGGCATTGATTACCCGGGAATTGCGATTGTTTTTTCTGCCACGACGGAAAAGGCAGGTACCTCGCTGGCAAACGAAGTATCCACGCACGTGATGAGCACGGTTGCTGGGATATTGGTGGTGGTGGCGTAAAGCACAAAGAGCTTCTTGAGGATGCTCTCCGCAGAGAGGTCAAAGAAGAGTATGGTACCGATATCATCAGCCATGAATATCTAGGATTTCGAGAAGTACACCGCACAATGAACGACCTCCCAACACACTGGATCGTCTTTGACTTTAAAGTGCGTATTGATCCGTTACAATCCATAAACGGTGACCCTGAAAAAATAGATCAGATTGGCTGGTTCAAGCTCGATATGCTTCCCCAACCCATGCACTCACAAATACCCTTTACGATAAATAAATATCGAGAGCAACTGTGAGTCCTGGTTCAAAATTCAACCTTCAAAATTCATAATTAGCGTATCTATGTTCACAACAAAAAAGTTATACGAAGAAGATGAAAAGCTCTTTACTTGTTCAGCGCACGTGCTCGATATACTTCATGAAAATGGTACAACAAGTGTTGTTCTCGATCAGACCGTGTTCAGGCCTCTCGCATTAACCAACACACAAACCGTTGGCGTTATCGAATCAAACGATAAAGCTTTTTTCGTAACCGGCGTCCAAGAGCAAGAAAATTCACTCCGACATGTTGGCACATTTGAATCCGAGCCATTCGAACTCGATGAACAGGTTACCTGCGTACTGAATGAAGAATATAAAAAAGAGGTTGGGCAGAATTAGAACCTACTCAACCGGCACATTTCGTTGTTGTCTGCTCCGGTGCTCAACATCGTATGTTGTATACGATTTTCTCCGCTCCTCACAGACGCCTAGAACTGTACTCGGTTGAGTAGGTTCTTTGAAGGCACGTAAGAAACTTATCCACTTCCCTATTTTTTATCAGCGTGTAATCTTGTGCCAGATGGTTGTAAGTATTAACCCCATGTAGCTACTTACAATGCACGCAAAAAAAGAGCCACCTATAGAGGAGGTTCTTTTTTTGTGCGGGTTAAAGCAATACGCTCTATACTTCTTTATTTTTTTCAAACTCCTCTTTGAGGGCAAGCAATCTTTTAATTATCTTTTGCATCATTTCAATATGCTCTTCTCTCTGCTGAGCGATAGGGTTTATCACTACCTCGCCAGCTTGACGAATCGCCTCGTCTACTTCCCGTCCCGGTAAAAACATATCTCTCGGGATCGGAAGCGTTGCGCCCACAGAGAGATCGAGAAGTAATTTTGATGCCCCTTCTTTTATTTTCATTATTTCTGATGGATTCTCAGCTTCAGACATATTCATAGATTAATCAGCGACAGAAAACACTTCCTCAACGGACGTAACACCCTCAAGGGCACGAAGGAGACCATCTTGAGCCATCGTGACCATACCATTTTTTATGGCAAGCTCCTGGATCTGGTACTCTGAGGATGACTTCGCTAAAATAAGTTGCTCTATTTCGGGACTCATGACCATCACTTCGTAAATACCAATACGCCCCTTGTAGGCAAGGCCGTGACACGCCTCACACCCATCGGCTGTCCAAAATTGTAATTTAAGAAAATCAACAGCAGTTCGAGCAAGTGGTGATATACTATGGAGGATTCTCTCAGCCTTTTCTTTTGTCGGCGCGTCGAGCACGGCCTCTTTTTTACACTGCTGACACAATCGACGGACAAGTCGCTGGCCGATTAGAGCGTTGAGCGAAGGCGCAAGTAAAAACTCTTTCACTCCCATGGCAAGAAATCTCGGTACCGCGCCGGCCGCACTGTTTGTGTGAATCGTTGAGAGCACCATATGGCCGGTCAATGCCGCATTGATAGCGGTATCGGCCGTCTCAAGATCACGAATTTCGCCAACCATAATAATATCGGGGTCTTGGCGCAAAATTGATCGCAGACCACCGGCAAAGGTATACCCCTTATCAGCATCGATCTGACTCTGATTCACCCCTGCAAGTTTATATTCGATAGGATCTTCAAGAGTGATAATTTTTATCTCCGGTGAATTGAGATAGTTGAGTATCGCATACAACGTGGTCGTTTTTCCCGATCCGGTTGGACCGGTCGTAATAACCATGCCGTTCGGCTTGTCTACTTCGGCTTTGAGCAGCTTATGAGTATATGGAGAGAGCCCTAGATCCTCAAATGTCAGTCCTGTTGCCGTAGAGCGCAGGAGACGCATGACAACGCTTTCACCGTATCCTGTCGGAAGTGTCGATACGCGCACCTCAACCTTATCGCTTTGATAATGGATAGTAAATCGCCCGTCCTGAGGTCTATCGGTAATATTAATCTTTAGCCCAGCAAGAAGCTTAATGCGCGATGCTATCTGCTTCCATAGTTCGTTGGGAAGCGTTGCAATATCATGGAGAATACCATCGATACGGAGACGGGCCTTAATATGCGCCTCCTCTGCCTCAACATGAATATCCGATGAACCCGTCTTGAGCGCCACTGAGACAAGGATTATTAAGATATCAGTGACGGACTTGTCTTTGAGCTTATCATTCAGCGTACGAATATCGGCATATTCGTTTCCATATTTTTCAATATCACTCTCGGTAATTTCAACACCTCCCAGATCCGGCTTGATCTTTGGCAATTGACCATACAGCTTGAGAGCCGACGCCAAACTCCCTTGAGAAATGACAAAAACAGAAAATACATCGTGAACTTTTTCTTGCAATTCCTTAAGAAATGTCTTCGTTTCTTCACTATAGGGATCGACAACACCCACCTTCTTCTCTCCGAGGGTCTCAAGAAAGCAAATCGCACCGTATTTACGAGCGTCGTCCTCATGGATGAGTGCTAATGCGCCAGATGAAATTGGGACTCCGGCAAGAGCGATATATGGCAAACCGGCAGAATACCCAAGCATCTGGGCTTCCTGCTCTTTTTGCTGCGCGCCAAGCTGTGTCATCTTCCGCTGAAGCTTTTCTTCGGTGGAAAATCCCTGCTGTGCTGATACTGCATGATCGTCAGCCATAGGGGGTGCCATTCATTATCTTTCATTACAAAAAAGTTTTGCAATGTAAGAGATTATGAGGATTTCTTTTCTTCACTAAAGAGCGCATCAAACTCCTCTCGTTCGATTGTCTCTTTCTCTAGCAATAATTGTACAATAGTTTCAAGATTTTCCCTATACGTATCGATTGTGTGTTGTGCGATTTTGCGCGCCTCCTCAATGAATGCGGTAATTTCATTATCAATACCCTCTGCTGTTTTCTCGCTATAATCACGCTGCTCGGTAATTTCGCGGCCGATAAAAACAAGTTCGTCTTTATCGCCAAAGGTGCGCTGTCCAAGATGCTCGCTCATACCGTACTTGGTAACAAGTTTGCGGGCAAGACGGGTTGCTTTTTTTAGATCATCGCTCGCGCCGGTCGTGATATCCCCAAATATTGTCTTCTCTGCACAGTAGCCGCCGAGAAGAACAGCGAGCTCTGCTTGAAATTCTTTTTTTGTCCGAAACATCCTATCTTCGGTCGGAAGATTCATGGTGTATCCGGCAGCAGGACCGCGTGAGATGATGGAAATCTTCTGCACCGGCGGCGAATCTGGCAGGATATGCGATATTAACGCATGCCCCCCTTCGTGGTAGGCGGTTATTTTTTTCTCTTTATCAGAGATAAGTCGCCCTTTTCGCTCTGGTCCAAGAATAACCTTTTCGATACTTGAGAATACGTCAGTCATCAGTATTTCCTTACCATCACGACGCGCGACAAGGATAGCTGCTTCGTTCAGGAGGTTTGCCAAATCAGCACCGGAGAATCCCGGCGTTCGTTGCGCGATCCGCAAAAATTCGACATCGGCTGCCATCGGCTTATTTTTTGAGTGTACCTTTAATATCGCTTCTCGGTCAACGAGTGTTGGGAGATCAATCATAACCCGCCTGTCAAATCGCCCCGGACGAAGCAATGCCGGATCGAGAACGTCGGGTCTGTTCGTTGCGGAAATAACAATGACATTATCAGTTGGTTCAAACCCATCCATTTCAACCAGAATCTGATTAAGGGTCTGCTCACGCTCATCATGTCCTCCCCCCATGCCCGCTCCACGCTGGCGACCCCCCGCATCAAGTTCGTCGACAAAAATAATGCACGGCGCATTTTTTTTTGCGCGGGCAAAAAGATCGCGGACACGACTGGCGCCGACTCCAACAAACATCTCAATAAACTCAGAGCCCGATACGTGAAAAAATGGCGCGTCCGCCTCACCGGCTACTGCCTTTGCAAGCAGTGTTTTTCCGGTGCCCGGTGCACCGATAAGCAGCACACCCTTTGGTATTTTTGCGCCGAGTTCGTGAAATTTCTTTGGATCTTTCAAAAACTCGATAACTTCATGCAGCTCTTGTTTTGCCTCTGTTGCGCCTGCGACATCGTCAAACGTCACCTTATTTTTCATTTCCTTCGGGTCAAACTGACGTGCACGACTCATCCCAAACGTCAACGCGCGGTTGTTCGCACCCTGAAGCTGGCGAATTGCAAAAAAAGCGATGAATCCAAAAATGAGGATTGGAAAAAGGAGCGAGAATATCGTGTTTAGCCAAAATGATTTTTTTTGATCAGAAACATCGATCTCAATTTTTTTAACTTTTTCCGCATCGACATTAAAATTCTTCAAGAGCGCGCCGAGCGACTCTCCCGGCTCTTTATAGGCGACTTCTTTCGTTCCGTCTTTGAGCTCAATCGTCAGTGTTTCGCCTTCGATTGCTATTTTTTTTATCGACTCTTTTGCTATTTGATCGACGACCGCCTCGATACCCACTTTCTGCGTCTTGGATGTTTGCCCTGAATACAAGCTAAAAAAAGCACCGACCGCAAAAATCACAAGCAGAAACACGACAATATTTTTTGTAATCGTATTCATGTGAATTTGTGAAAAGATGAAATTATGATGGGACCTCTTCTGTGGTCGATGCGTCCTCTTGCTCTTTCTCGACATCTGTGACCGTTACCGCGTCTTCAGTCGGTGCTGCGTCTTCATTTTCATTGCGTGGTGTTTTTTGTGTGAGGGCCTTCAAGGACAACCCCAGTCGATGCTGTTCCGGTTCGATAGAAACAACGATAAATTCCATCTCGCTGCCGGGAGTTGCAACAGATGTGGGCTCAACAGGGCCCTTGGCGGAAAGCTCTGAGACATGAGCTAGTCCATGAATCTCCGGATCAAGTTCGACAAATAATCCAAATGGATTCACTTTTAATACCTTACCGGTAACCTTTTGACCTATAGCGTATTTCTCTTTCACGTTTGTCCATGGATCGGCAATAAGATTCTTCATCGACAAGAAAATCTTTGATCCTTCAATCTTGATTATCTGTGCCTGCACTTTCTGGCCGGAACGCAAAAATTCCTTTGGATCATCGATGCGCTGCCAGGCAATTTCGGAAATATGAATCAATCCTTCAAGCCCCTCCCCAAATTCAACAAAAGCGCCAAAATCAGTAATGACCGTGACAGCACCTTCAACCGTATCGCCGACCGCGTAGGAGGAAATAACATCTTTTTGTTTTACTTCCCAGGCAGCTTTTTCAGAAACAATAAGTTTCTCCTCATCTTCATTCACATCGATTACTTTTGCTTCAAAGACCTCGCCGATATACGATTTCAACTTATCGAGAATCTTATTCTTGTCACCGCCTTGAATACGCGGGTAGTGTTCTGGACACAGCTGAGAAACCGGCATAAACCCATTCACATTACCGCAGGAAACCATCAAGCCGCCTTTATTTGCATCGACTGTTTTGACCGAGACGATTTCACCTGACTGCATCATCGCACGGAGTTTATCCCACGCTTTTTTATGACCTGCTGATCGGAACGAAAGCTCAACGAGCCCTCGCTCGTTTTCCATTTCCAAAACAGTTGCGCTTACTTCGTCACCCGTATGAAGATTGGAATATTCACCCGACTCATCGATAAGCTCGTAGCCGCGAACCAAACCGGTAGCGATGCCGTCGATGTCAATCTGTACCTCGCCCTTTGAAACGGAAATAATGTTACCCGAAATCACATCTCCGACTTTTGGAAGTTTTGCGCTGTACTGATCGAGCAATTCGCGAAAATCTTTCTTTGCCTGATCTTCAACTTGTTGTGTTTGTTGTGGTGCCATAAAAAATTAAGTTATGAATTAAATTATGTCCGGCGGAGCCGGATCCGGCTTTGCCGGAAATATACCTTATGAATAAACAATTTGAAATTATCGCATCACCACAAGAACAATCAGAAGTGCGACAATGTTAAGAATTTTTATCATTGGATTAATCGCTGGGCCGGCAGTATCTTTATAGGGGTCACCAACCGTATCACCAGTCACGGCTGCTTGATGAGCAAAGGATCCTTTCCCTCCATAGTTACCCTCCTCAATGTATTTTTTAGCATTATCCCATGCACCTCCGCCCGATGTCATCGACAAAGCAACAAAAAGTCCGGTAACAATTGCTCCAACTAGTAGACCTCCTACTGCTTCAAACCCCAGTATCGCCCACATAAGCAGTGGCGCCGCGACCGGCAGAAGCGCAGGGAGAATCATTTGACGAATAGCGGCACGCGTTACAATATCAACTGTTTTCCCATATTCTGGCTGTGCCGTTCCCTCCATAATGCCTTTAATTTCACGAAACTGGCGTCGTACCTCATCGACAACTTTGCCCGCTGTCTTCCCAACCGCCTCCATAGAAAGAGCTGCGAAGTAGTAGGGAAGGAGCCCACCAATAAATAACCCGACAAGTACTTTTGGTTGATCGATAAGAAATAATGTTTTTCCACCGAGAGCGTGGGTGAAGTCGGCAAAAAGTACCAAAGCGGCAAGACCCGCCGAACCAATCGCGTACCCTTTGGTTACCGCTTTTGTCGTGTTGCCAACCGCATCGAGTGGATCGGTAATATCTCGCACCTCTTTCGAAAGTCCCGCCATCTCCGCAATACCACCAGCGTTATCGGTGATCGGCCCATAGGCATCTATTGCAACAATAATGCCAGCCATCGAGAGCATCGCCATCGCCGCGATTGCAATGCCGTAAAGCCCCGCGAGAGAAAACGAGCCCAGCATAGCCGCACTAATGACAAGAACAGGAAATGCCGTGGCCTTCATGGAAACCGCAAGCCCCGTAATAATATTCGTACCGTGTCCTGTTTGTGACGATGCGGCGATTGAACGCACGGGCGAATAGCGGGTCGATGTATAGTAATCGGTAATAATAACCAGCAGTCCTGTCACGACGATACCAATAAGCGCTGAGAAATAAATATTCATCGCCGATATGCCGGCCAACCCTTCCATCATTCGCATGGTCACCGGGTAGAGAAGGAGCGCCGAAAGAATCCCGCTCACTGCAAGACCTTTATAAAGGGCGAGCATAATATTTTTCCCCGAACCAAGTTTGATAAAAAAACCACCGATGATCGATGTAATAATAGAAAGTGCTCCAATCATCAGCGGATAGAGGAGTACCTGCTCATTTCCAGAAAAGAGGTATGAACCCAAGAGCATCGTTGCGACAGCAGTAACCGCGTATGTTTCAAAAAGATCGGCTGCCATCCCGGCACAGTCGCCAACATTATCGCCAACATTATCGGCGATAACAGCTGGATTGCGCGGGTCATCCTCGGGAATACCCTGTTCAACTTTTCCCACCAAGTCCGCGCCAACATCCGCAGCTTTAGTAAAAATACCGCCTCCGAGGCGAGCAAATACTGAAATCAAGCTACCACCAAAACCAAGTCCGATAAGCGCGTGAATATCGTGAGTGATGGCATAAAACGCCGCAACACCCAAAAGCCCAAGACCAACAACAAGGAGTCCTGTGATCAATCCACCCTTTACTGCCATCTCCAATGCTGGCTTCATCCCCTGTTTTGCTGCTTGCGCAGTTCGCACATTTGCACGAACCGACACATTCATACCGATATATCCGGCTGCGCCGGAAAGCGCGGCCCCGACAATAAATGCACAAGCGGTGGCCAGTCCCAGAAAATACCCAAGGAGCAACACAAGCGGAATAGCGACAAAGAGTATAGTCGTATACTGACGATTCAAATAGGCCTGCGCTCCCTGCTGTATCGCAAGGGCAATCGCCTTCATCTTGTCATCACCCGCGCTTTGACGAACAACCCATGAAATAAGATACGCACCATAACAAAGTGCACCGATACTAACAATAATTGGGATAATGAGTTCTGCAGACATAAGAACAAGGGTTTAGGGGTTAGGGTCTAGGGATTAGTGTACCATTACGTTTTATCTTCGCTGACATCTTCTTTGCTTACGTCTTGAGCGCTGTCGACACTATCTGATTCCTCTTTTACTGTGCGCATATCTATCTCCTCGCCGGCATCCTCGCTGTCACCAGCTCCTTTTTTATACGCTCGCACCACACCTTCTTGGTGAACTTCGATACTCCATCCCGTCAGTTGAGAGGCAAGTTTTACGTTTTGCCCCATCTTCCCTATGGCGAGTGAGAGCTGGTCTTCTCCGACCATTACGCGCGCAATTTTCGTTTCAGGAAAAAGTTCGATTGAAGAAATCTTTGCCGGTGAAAGCGCATTGCCGATAAATATCTTGGGGTCCTCATCGTACTGAATAACATCGATCTTCTCACCGCCAAGTTCTGCGATTATCATTTGAATGCGGCTCCCCCGTTGTCCAATACAAGAACCGATCGGATCGATCGTATCTTGTGTGGTAAACACGGCAACTTTTGATCGATTACCCGCGTCACGACTCACTCCTTTTATCTCAATCGCACCCGACCCAACTTCCGGGATCTCCGATTCAAATATTTTTTTGACCATCAGCGGTGTTGAACGCGAAACAATAATCTCGGGCCCTCTGTTTGATTCGCCAACCGACTTGACGTATACCTTAACGCGATCACCGGACATATATCGTTCACGTGATATCTGTTCGTTCATCGGCAAAATTGCTGTCACCTTACCCAGATCTACTAATACGCGGCTATCTTCTCTTCGTTGAATAACACCCACAACGATAGCATCTTCTTTACCTTTGAACGTATCGAAGAGAATAGTTCTTTCTGCTTCACGAATTTTTTGAATAATCACCTGCTTTGCCGTCTGCGCCGCCATACGCCCATACTCTGCCGGCACGGTAAGTTCGGTACGAATTTCATCGCCTACTTCGGTATCGGGTTTTGTTTCACGAATTTCTGAGATCTGGATATCGGTTTTTGGATTGAAACGACGCTTTTCATCCTCATCTCCTTCTTGTTCACCCTGCTCGCGCGATTCTGTCGATTCTGCCCCTTCCTCCTCTTCACCTTCCTCCTTCTCCTCTTCAGGAGGGAGGTCTTCAACGACCATCTTCACATCAAAGACCCGTGAATCACCGGTCTTCAGATCAAATTCAACCTTGATATTTTGATTTTTTTCGCCAAAATCCTTGCGGTACGCAGCGGCCAAAGCCGCTTCAAGGGCTTCAATAACCTGTTCTTGCGGGATACCGCGTTCGTCACAAATTTGCTTTATCGCCGATGCTATTGGATTGTTCATAAATAAAACAGGGGTTAGGGTAGAGGGTCTAGGGTATAGTAAAAAAGGACAGTGTAAACCACTATCCATAATGTTTCTAATACTACCAAAAGTATTAATTTAGTCAACCCCGTTAGAGTAAGCCCCAGCTACACCCACAGAAGAAAAGAAAAGAGACCGATGAGAACGACTGTTTGAGCAATAACAGAAGGAAGCTGCTTCCTATATTCGATCCCGATACAGAGCGCGAGAGCAATTCCAAAAAAAACGATAAATCCGCGATAGAGCCACTCTGTCAGGGAAAAAAGGGTTGCTGTTGGTCCCTCTACACTTTTCGCAAATTCATATTTTTTAATCGCTGGTGGGCTGACAATTTTAATAGTGTTCCAGTCGATACTATCAGTTATCTGGGCCCCGTTCGCATCAGTCATAAGTAGCGTCGGTGAAATAATAGTACTGAACAGATCATCGGGTGATTCTGGTATTACCAGCGACCCTTCGTACGTTCCGTCGTTTGTTTTTTCCAAAACAATACGATGAGTGCCAACCACCACCGCGCCATCATGGAACGGACCTGAGATCGTTACTTTCGCCGAGAGTAAAGCGCCATCTCCCTCGACGTTCCAGTATACTCGTGAATGAGCTCGATCAAAGACGATAGGTTCCGGCTCTTTTACAATACTGACACCCGCTATATCTTTTTTTGCGCCCTTCTCTGTGTCGGTACGTTCGATCCTTAAAGGAGGGGTAGTCGTTTTCGGCGGTAGAGGTATGCTCTTTGGTTTAGTGATTTGCTCTTTGCTCTCTGGTGTTGGTATACGGAGCGCCCCAAAGTGCATAGCAACAAATGCGGTTGGCACTGAATCGTATTCTCCGCTCTTAATACCGATACCGCTGTGAATAAAATCGGCGTCGATTAAATTCGCATAATGGGTTGGACTTTTTTTCCATGCAGCAACAACATCTGCCGCGGAATTAAATCCCATAGCAAGATTCTCTCCCGCAAATTCATAGTCATAATCATATTGCAGTACCCACGATGTAACAGATTTTCCGTCAGGCCCCGTGTGGCTGAAATAGTGGTTCTTTGCCATGTCATCTGCTTTTGCTTGAGAAGAGGAGACGAGCGGAGGAGTAAACTCAAGCGCACGCTCTCCTTTGAGGGCGCGAATTTCATTGACGAGGGAAACAATTTTATCTGCCTGCCCTCTCAGCACATCGGGCGCCATGTACGCGCTGAGTGGGACAGCAAGAACGAAGACGATGACAAGCACTTTCGCTGCAATACCAAGAGCGCCATACAACACGGCTCGCTTCAGATGCAGTGCGTGCGGATGGTAGTTATTCTTTTCGTGAGGAATGAAATATTGCTTAAGCGTAGCGCGCATATCATTTGACTGGTAACAGGGTATCAATTCCAGTATACACCTTTTTATTACCGGCTACTCACTGTTTCGATTGCAATCTTCGAAAGATTTTCGTTCGTAATGCCCGTGCCAAATGCACGCATGACAGTAAATGCTTCGGCGGGTCTTCCAAGCGAATGTCGTTGTGAATCTTTTGGTGAGATATAGTACGCCTCACCGTGTGATTCGACATCGAGAAGTATCTTTCCGAGTAAGCGACCATAATAGGGTGCCGTGCGAGTAAGGATGTCGTGCTTCACCCCCAAGCCAAGGGCTCGCATAACAGCAAAGGCATCGGCTGGCTTTCCAAGATAGACGCGCTTCTTCGTATCGGGGTTCACGTACCACGCCTCTCCCTTTCCTTCTGTTTGTATAAGGATAACGCCGGAAAGTCGCATTGCGAGCGCTGAAGGTTTTTTGTCTAGTGAGGTGCGAGAAACTTTTACACCGAGTACCTGACCGGTTGGTAGCGGTTGAACACTGGCCTGTGGTATAACAGGTGGCCGTTCATCGAGTTGGTGCAATGCATCGACGATGATCGCGTCGGATACAATGGGTGAGGCGTTATTCAATGCATCAAAAAACTTAACGTAAACAGTCCTTACCCCAATATCTTCGAGAAGACGCCATCGCATACCTTGAGCAAGGGGTATCTTGTTTCCATCGACAAAATCAGGAACATTAGAAATCATCATGTGGGTGATATCACTCCCCGTGCCAAATGTGAGTGTCACGGTTGCATTAAGAGTGAACCCAGCACCGTTATTAATTGAGACACTAAATCCTCCTGCCGGTGGAATCGGACGCACAATTTGCGGTTTCGCGATTACCGCACTACTGGATCCACCACCGCCTCCGCCACCTCCTCCCCCTCCTCCGCCACTACTACCACCGCCGCCATTGTTAACTCCGTCTTGTGTAAATACAACAAAGGTAGTGAAATGTTTTGTCCAGATAACCATACTTGTTCCAGAATCAATTTTACATTCACTGCCCGCCGCAAGTGCGTCACCGGTAACCTGATCATCACCTGCGCATACCGCGGTAATCTCGGTAAACGATGAACCGGGCTTCACGTATCCGGCCTTTTTCCCGAGTTGACCAGACAACACAATCCGCACCCCCTTATCAAACGATAACGACGCAGTGGAAGAACCCATCTCAACAGCCGTGCTAACTATCTTCTTTTGACCCGATACTTCAGGAAGAGTGACCGTTGTTTGAACCGGTGCAGCCATGACGCCGTCCCACAAAGCATCAGTACTTGTTACCGTCGTGGCTGCTGGAATAACAATGTTGGCGCTCGGCGCATCGATCGTTGTTTTAGGAATCACTCCTTTCCCGGCCGAAATAAGGGAAGCGTAATTAATACTTGGTTTTGGTGTGTCGCTGGTTGTTGTTACAGATATGGCCTGCGTCGGTGATGATACTACAACTTCGGGAATATCTTTGCTCGTTTTAGCGCTGCCATTTTTATCGGGAAGCCCTTGTTTTGCCGATATAACTTGCACTGTCACGACGTACTGTTGCGTCGTTCCATCGAGCGCGGTTACGGTATAGGTCACCGGGGTTGTAAAATTCTGCGCGATACCCGATAGCGGCGCAATAGATGTACCTGTTATTGTAATGCGAGGAACCAACGCAGTCACGGTGCTGGCTGGAGGAAGTTTTACGGTAATGGTATGATTCTTTTCATTAATAACTCCTTGTGGCACAAACGACACACCGCTTACATCGACGGTAAAACTCGTAATGGCTTTCGCTAATGGGTCTAGCGCAACGCTTAAGGTATAGGTGGCGGCTGTCGTGGTGTCCTCTGCGATAACACCAAGCGTATTCCCGCTCACAACAGGATCGGCCAAACCGGTCGTGTTCCATATTTGATGCGATTCCCCCTTCACGAGTCCTGCTAAGAATGTTGCCTTTGAGGTCGCGAATGGAATAGTTGAAATGGTTCCGACCCCCGCCACGAGAGTACCGACAGTAAATACTTGCGATGTAACCGTTGCGACCGTGCTCGGTGTAACGAGTGTGACCGTGACACTATACTGCTGCGTTGTGCCATCAGCGGCGGTAACAGTGTAAGTAACCGGATTGGTAAAGTTTTGCGGTGCGAGTGAGGCGGGTACTATCGACGCTCCGCTTATTGTGATAGTTGGCGTTAGTGCCGTGACAGTAGTGCCAAAGGGGACGGTAACCATAATAGTATGTGCCGCCTCATTGATCGTCTCCGTTCCTTGCGGGATAGTAAATATGGTAATGGCCTTTGTGGGATCTTTGGCAATGGTAACAGTCACAACGTAGCTTTGGGTCGTGCCATCGTCAGCAGTAACGGTATAGGTGACAGGACTCATAAAGTTCTGGGATACGCCTGATGCTGGCGACACCGATACTCCTGTAGTGAGAATTGTTGGAATAAGCGAAGTGGCATCGCTCCCAAAAGGGAGGATAACCGCAATAGTGTGTGCCGTTTCGTTCACAGTACCGCTCCCCGAAGGAGTTGTGAATCCAAAGATACTGATTGCTTTTGCAGAATTTTTTGCAACCGTAACCGTTACACCATAGCTCTGTGTTGTTCCGTTTACCGCAGTGATGGTATACGTCACCGGGTTTGTAAAGTTCTGGGGTACACCAGAGGCGGGAGCAATTGAAGCACCCGTTATTGTGATGGTGGGCTGAAGCGTGGTGACATTTGTTCCAAAAGGTGCGACAACTGAAACGGTATGGTTTGCCTCATTGATTATGCCGTTTACCGCTGGACTGGAAAAACCAAAGGTGGTTATTACTTTTGTATTAGGATTTATTGTGCCGCTCGCATTGATGGCCGAATCGACGAGCAGGTTTCCATTACTATCGCTCACTGTCGTTTCACCAGCGACAATATCACCAAATATTTTTGGGGAGGATAGCATACCAGTACCGCTATCGATCTTCGTCAATGTGATGGTTAGAATCGTACCGGTCACATCGAGTGATATACTCGAGGTATAGGTCGCGCTCGCAGGCGTTACGCCAGAATCGATGTCGGTTGTCGCAATTCCCACAATCGTTACCACACCAGTACCGGCTGCAAGTGAGACATCACCCACCGCACCGTCGACAACAGTAACTGCCGCGCCACCAGGAATAAGGAGCGGTGAAATATCAGACGGATCGATCACCTCACTGAATGTGAGCGCAATAGTATCTCCGGCGGCAAGGTTACTGGTCGTTGCCGAATCAGCAAACACAAGCGACGAGAGTGTTGGGCGTGTTATATCAAGAGAATTAAGAGGGCCCGATAATGAAGAGGTTTGCGTACCACCAACGAGCTGTGTATTTGATTGACTTACCCAGTCCTGTGCAGTGACACCATCGGTCCACAGTACATCGTTCGCGTCAACAGGCGTATCTGATACTCCCAAAGAAGAAACGCTCAACTGAGTGACACCATTCATGCCATATCCAAGATCAGCACGAACAGTATAGGCGCGCGAATTCCCTTCAATAATCTGATTCGTCGCATCCTTTGTGTTGAGAGTGCAACGCCATTTTACCTGCGACAGTGCCGCGCATTGTGTCCGATATGCGACATCGCCAACAAATTCAATCGGATAAAGAACAACCTTCCCTATAGTTGCGTTTACTTTATTTACCGTAATATCTATGCGATTAAGAATCGCCGTATTCTGACGGCTATCGGTGCTATTTACTTCCGCGCTCGCTGTTACACGCAAAACTTCCTTCTCGAATCCGCCCGGTGTGTCTCCGAACGGCGAACCAATAGTACTGAGCGCGAGCTTGGTATTTAAAATCGTCTGTGCATTTCCGACAATACCCCGACTCGGTGAGGCGTTATCCAGGCGATAGATGTTCTTATTTACGGTATAGGTACCAGCCGTTGTTCCAAACGCGGCACGACTTACGGTGAGATTTGCTCCGGTATCGGCAAGAACAACCATAAGCTCTTCCGTCGACGAATCCCAGTCCCCTCCCGCATCCTCATCGATAAACACAATATCACCGGAAGTAAACACCGCGCTGTTTGTAGTAACAAGTGTCGTTGAAAGAGCAGACAATGCTGTTGTGAATGTTTTTTCTGTTGAGTTGCTATAGGTCGCACTACTGTTCGACTTTATAATTATTCCTGAATTGTTCACGAGCGCGCTACCGGTTGCAGACAAGGGGACACCCGATGACATTCCGTCTGCTTGCAAATCGGTCAGGGTAAAGGTTGGTTTGAGCCCTGATACCTCGCTTCCTGAAAAAGAGGCATATGTTGGCTTCAGAAGTAGAAATACTGTTGATGATTGAGGAACGGTTATGTCGGGGCTTTGAAGAGTCCATCGTAGAAATCCAGAATTTGCGCCGTCGGCATTCAGTATCGCGGTACTGCTCACTTGGGTCCACGGACCCGCTGAGGACGACGATTTCCAAAGTGTAGCCGATGCCACAGCGGCGTCCTGCTCGTTTGCAGTTGTCCGGAATGTTACATCTCGTACTCGAACATCTTCAGCGGAACTGCTTACACGCAGCATGAGCGCCCCTGCGCTTGGCGTCGTGCCGGCAACAGCTTGTGTCGCACCGGGTGTTGCCGTATCGAGTGAAACCGTCAGCGTTGACGGGGTAAGAAAAGAAACGGTGACAGTGTACTGTTGAGTCGACCCGTCTGCAGCGATAATGGTATAGACAACCGGATTCGTAAAATTTTGCGCGGCACCAGATGCGGGGCTGATCGACATCCCGGTAGTTATTATAGTCGGCACCAGTGCTGACACGTCGGTACCTGACGGTACCGAAACAGCAATGGCATGATTTGTTTCATTGATGGAGCCAGTTACACCAACTGCGGCGAATGTAAATCCTGTGATTGCTTTTACCGGGCTTATCGCCTTGAGCGCTCTTTCCGCGTTAATTCTTTTACCCGTTACCGTTTTTCCGTTCAGGGAGGGGAGTGGGTCTCCACTAAACAGAATGGCGCCCCTCACCAATGAATATGAAAGTGTGGGGTTAGACCCCATTATTAAGGCCGCAAGACCCGCAACGTGTGGTGATGCCATCGATGTTCCACTTTTAAAACCGTACTGCTCACCAGAACCATCTGTCGAGGTACCGAGTGTTGTAATAGCTACATTATCGATAAGGCACCCTTCACCCGTGCTTCCCGTATTGGTATTGCCGTTTGCAATCCAGTGAAATCTGAATTTAAAATTTTGTGCTAAGTATTGTGTGGGGAACGTTATTGACAAGGTTCTTTCCGCACTCCCCGAAGGATCACCGTCAAAATCGAGATCGATTTCATCCCATCTTTTCACCTCAGCAAATGTCGCTCCCCCATCGGCACTGAACTCCAGTACCATGTAGTCAGTATACTCAAGTGTTTCCGCGTACTCTGTATCACACCGACTCGTAAGTGTCATTGTCGCTGTATTCGCCGTGCTCAGGTTGTAGGGTGGCGAGGTGATTGTACTGTTTGCTGTCTGCGCATAGGGTTTATTGGCACCATCTCCATACAACACCTTTCCAACAATCGACCCACTCGAAAGCTGTCTGGTTCCCCAATCACCGGTCTTGGTCCACGTTGCCGGAATTGCTGGCAGTGCTACCCCCTCAAACGTCTCGCTTGCAAATGCTGTCTGACCAACATCTGAAACGGTACTATAGATGTTGACACCCGGCGCGCCAACATCAACAGACATTAATCCAAAGTTAGAAAAACTTGCGAGTCCATCTTTTGAATCGGTTGCGGCAACAGCGATAATATTGTCCAAATCATAGCCTGCCGGATAGAAGGGGGTGGTGTCATTGTTGTTCGTGCTATTGCCTGCGGCTGCGACAAATAGTCCTCCCGCATCTTGAAATCTCTTAATAGCGCTATACATCGACAGAGAAAAACCCGCCCCACCATAACTTGCATTAATAATCTTCGCGCCATTTTGCAGTGCAAAATCAATTGCACGCATTGCGGCAACTGAACTTATAAACCCGTCCGTATCTGTCTTCAGGGCCATAATCTTCGCGCGCGGTGCAACGCCAATAATTCCTTTTGCATTGTTTTTTGCGGCCGCTATGGTTCCGGCAACGTGCGTACCGTGCGACATACTCGTAGGAAGTGGTGTTTTGTCGTTGTCGATAAAATCATATCCGTGATTGCACCCGCCGAGCGGCGCACCGTTCTCATCCTTACACTGCGAGCCGTCCCACATATTTGCAATGAGATCGGGATGATTGTACCCAACACCGGTATCGATAACAGCAACAATAACCGTTCCGCGCGTGCCCTCGTCTACTGCCCACGCCTCCGGGGCATTGATATCTGCGTTGGCAGTACCGACCACGCTCTGTATCGTCTGTCCTGTATTATCGAGCCCCCACAAGAGCCCTCTGTCTAAATCGTTTGTGCTAATCGAATCTATTTTATAGAGATAGTTTGGTTCTGCGTACTCAACATTTGGATCTTTTTCCAGTTCGACGATCTTTTCTTCAACGGATTTTTTATCGATAATCGCCATAAGCGAGATATTACCCGCTTCGAGATCGTCCCTTTTTATCATTCTTCGATTGCGACCAAGCGTGTCTGCCATCTTTCTTCCCGCTACTGTCTCGAGATTTATTCTCTCCTCTTTATATTTCACCAATACCTCACCAGCGACGTAATCAGCTTTCTCGACTGCCTCATCGGCTCGCGCAAAGGACGGTGTGCCAAGAGACCCGATCACGAGTGAGAGGGTAAAAAACACAAAAATAAATCGAGCGATTTTCCTTGAACTATTCATAGAAAAGCATGGTTATATGCGCAAGAATGTATACCACGAGCAGAACAGTTTGTCAACGCCCCATAGAGACAAAACCCCTCGATAGTGATCGAAGGGTTTTGCTGTATTTAAACGGTTCCTGATGGTTGGTCTGGTGACTGCTCCGTCTGTGGTTCACTCGGTTGTTCTGGCGTTTTAAGTGGTGCCGGCTGTTCCTGGTGTTCAATCATCTCAATCGACTCCGTGGGAGGATGTTCTGGTGAATGTTCATCTGCAAGAGAGCGTGTTGCCGGTGATTCGAGGGCGCCCTGCGCTGGGTACTCGGGCGTCGACAGAGGCACATCTTCTGCCCTATTCATCTCAACTTGCTCCTGTGAAGGATCCGACACCGATGGTTGTGGCGCTACTGGAATATTTGTTTTGATAAATGCCTTTTTCCCTTTTACACTGAACGCCTCGCCATAATACAGGTGGTGATATTTCGCAATAGGCGTGTCCTTTGGCACGGGAAACTGATATCCCTCTTTTGTCACCGCAAGAAGATACTTCCCCGTTGGAGTCAAGAAACTAAACCGGCCGAAATAATCCGTCAGGCGCGTACGCAGCATTTTACCCTCTTGCGCGTCGAAGAGAGTAATTGCAGCCAACGGTACCGGTGCGAGCGTGAGCACATCGAACACAAGACCCCAAGATTTTTCAGATCGCAAACCAAGCACTATCTGGGTAACGAGAAAAAATCCATTAAATGCAAGGAGCGCATAGTTCACCGGATTCGGGATATACAAAACCAGTATTTCACTCACGATAAATCCAACCAAGAGGGGCGCGATTGGATTCTTTCCGACAAACGTTTTCCACAATTTTACAACGTGAATCTTACCGGCTACACCTGCGTGATCGAACGCGGGTGGATCGAGCGGAATACTCAGGGTCATTGTCTGGTCGGGTGTTGTAATGGAAAATGACTCCTTGCGATAGATGTGCGTATAGTCGCCATCGATACTTCCCTTCACAATACTTGTTGGAAAAACGAGAGGATTTTTTGTCGCCGTAACATAATACTCACCCATTGGTGCAAGGAAGCTAAACCGACCACTCTTATCGGTGACCTGTGTCTCGATAAGCCGGTTCGTTGCCTTTTCAAAGAGTCGAACAATAACTAAATCGATAGCATTCTTTGTAATTGAATTATAGACCACCCCCCACGATCTCCTTTTTTTCCGGATGCCGAGAAGCGAGAGAAGCCAGGAAAAAAAGTGATTGATGTAGTAATACCAATTCAACGCATTGGTCACGAGCGATGGATTTGCCACACCAACAACAGGAACGGCAACAGCTGCGCCTGTTTGGATCAACGACTGATTCTCCGTGACGGTCTTCCCAACCTGTTCGTTGAGCGCCTGGATCTGGTTGAGGAATGGGAGGACGTACTGCAAGAGATACGACTGAAACTCTGACGTAATAATCGTTCGAAGTTTAATAATCTGAACTTGATCGTCGATGTAAATAATTTTAAGCTCGACATCCTGCTCACCACTCATGGCAGGGATCTTGATTCGCGTACCAAAGCAATCCCGAGCTTCGTTGTACCGTAAGGGGTATTTGACACCCGCAAGTGAAAGAATTATTTTTTTGACTGGTTTTTTAAATAATTTTGAGGAAAGACAAAGGTCGATAAAACTATTCTCCTTTGCCGCAAACTGATCTCCGTTCAGCCCGAGCGCGGTATTCCCCTCAGCGTTAGTCAGATTAAAATCCTGCCCGCTAATATCAGAAACCACCGGCGTGATTTCAAATGTCGGATAGGCGACCGTTTCTTTCTCGACAAAGCCAGGGATAATATTCCCTGTCAATGCAAAAAATGTATGCGGCACGACGGTAATCGTAACCGTGTTCTTCTCGGTATCCAAGACAAAAGCAACTTTCTGATTGCAATCCTCAGGATCAAAACCAAAAGCACGGAGCGAGCTTTCATCAAACCCCTGCCGCTCGATATCTTCTTGAGAATACTTAATAGTAAACTGAACCGGGCGCTGTCCAAATACCGCAACATCGCCAGGATTTTTTGGCGCACTGTTTTGTGCCTGCAAGCTATAGACAATTTTTCCAAGAACTTTTGTACTTTTCAGATTAGTACATCCTGTCCAGTCAAGAGAAGCATCAAAAGGCATTGGTGTGACAGAAACAATAACTGGTGTTAGATCACCGTTCGCTGTCAGAAATGTTCCCGATGGTATCAGTGCCTGCGCGCCTCCACCACCAACTGAATTGATCGCTCCAACAGCATATGATGTTAATGCGCCAGCTGACGGGACAACAATACTCTCGGCTTGCCCGATTGGTGTGGGTATCGCTGGAATTGCAGGCGCCGCCGGGGCCGTCGCAGGTGTTGCTGGTGGCGATGTGGGAACGGTGTCAGTCGCTGACTGAGCTTTTGGTACTACGGGCGCTGCTTCTGCTGCAGGTGCCGCCGTTGTTGTCGTAGTCGATGTGGTATCAGCTGCTGGCTGAGCTGTTGGTGCTACGGGCGCTGCTTCTGCTGCAGGTGCCGCCGTTGTTGTTGAAGATGTTGTCGTAGTCGATGTGGTACTCGAAGAGCTCGAAGACGATGTCGACGACGTACCCGATGGAATATTTGCAGTACCACTCACACTGATACTCGAATTTGATAGAAGCGACACCGCAAAGAGTCCGACATTCGATCCGGCAACGATACTCACATACTTGCTGCCGGCTGTAGCAACGTTTGTCATTTGCGCATTGCCGCTATTCGCATTCGTTCCAATAAGAATGATCACCGTTGCTCCGGCAGCAATTGGAGCACACGGCGATGAGCATGAGGTCGGATAGGTAAATGTCGTCAGACCTCCACCGCCAACCGACACACCCCAGGTGTTTGCGGCAGCGCTCGCAGCGAGTGTTTGGTCGACACCACCGTATGTAAGATCGACATCGGTAACGTCAACCGATCCAATACTCGCAACTACGTTTGTTAAATTAACAACGATGGTTCCAGAACTCACGGACGTAGCGGCGCGAAAGGTGATCGTGTGATTCGATACGGTACTTATCTTCGATGATGTAAGCGTATCGCTTAGTGAACTCAGATTTGCCGCCTGAACGCGGGTCTGCGAAAGTACGGTAAAAGAGAGCATCAAAAATAATACAAAAATACCAAGCAGCTGAAACCCTTTATTAACGGCAGAATCTTGAGTCATACACTTATTTTTTATACAATTTCCACTGTTGGCACATTTCGCCCTGTTGGTCCGATGGCCATCGGACCGCCTAGAACTGTACTCAACTGTGGAAATTCTACCTTATGTGAAACGTGCGAATGAGCGTGAGAATAAAACGGAGGAGTAATACGATACCGAGCGAAATAATCGCGTACCAAAGATACGGTAGAACGGGTGATGTAATAAAGAACGATGTCTGGGCGGAGAGCATTCCCGCACCGTGAGTGTCCAAAACAAGTGTCGCAGTATAGGGACCGAACGCAAATGCATTTCCCCATGTTCCGTACAATATACGCGTTGCGCCAGGCAGCACGTTACCATTATGACGTGTCCCGAGGAGTGAAACGTCCTTTTGAGAAAGAACAGGAACGCGCGCGACGACCGACCCGAATATATTCTTTATCTCGATCGTACCTTCGGGAGTGAAGTGCACACCGCCTTCGTTACGAACTTTTGTGAGGAACACGAGTGGAAGAGAGAGCCCCAATCCTTTTTGTTTCTCAAGAGAAAATTGCGCTATACTCGCCTTCTGCGTAACAGGCCCCGGGACAGAGAGCGCGATATTGACTCCGGGACTGGGAACAAGCCCAATAGTACCGTCCTCACGTTTCACATCCCACGTCACGGTCGCATAGTATCCTCCGGGAGCAGCTTCTGCGGGCACCGTCACGAGAATCTGCACATCGGTCTCCTTTCCCGCATCGAGCGCTACGGCATCGATAGTGCCAAACGATATCCATTTTTTCAAAGGGACATCGTCAGTTAGGGGCGCGAATTCAGGAAAACCGTGCTCGTCCTGTGAGGTAACCGCATAGACGGTTGGCTTGGCCGTCACCGGCGAGGACGTATCGTTCTTCAGATGTATCGTACGAGAAAGGGTGGAGCCCTTCGCCACGTCATACTCCAGAACGGTCGGCGAGAGAACAAGCGCATGGACAGACGCTCCGCAGCCCAGCACGAATGCAGCGCTAATAACAGCCGTAAAAAAAACAAAGAACTTACCCATGAAAAAATGAGATGAATGGTTATCCACTTCCCTGTAAAGAGTATACCAAATTATACCATAGTGTGAAAGGTTCTAGTAAACTCCCTCGCCGATGTCGATATCCTCTATATGCCGCAAGCCCTCGCCGCCGTTTACCGATCCGTATTGAAGGGCGACGATGTCAAACCGAATGTACGTATCCTGTGAAACGGGGTGCAAAAGAAGGTATCGCCTCGCTGCCCGTGCCATGCGGTGCCTTTTTGCGGGGCCAACCGCGTCTTCGGGAAACCCGTAGCGCGCCGATGAACGCGCCTTCACCTCAACAAAAACAAGGGTATCGTTCACCCTTGCTATAATATCAACCTCGCCACCCTTAGTGCGAAAATTACGTTCGACAATTGTGTATCTCTGCTTCTTCAAATATTCAACCGCCTCGTCCTCACCCAGAGAACCCACCATAGATGAACGAACGTTCACCATAGAGCACTCCTACCGCCTACCTTTCTGATGGTCATATTTTCTCGCGGACTCACGCTCCTTGTCTATTGTAACCAGCGCCGGGATTTCAACAGAAATATAGTAATAAATATAATAGGCCCAGATAACAACACCAAGTGCCCATGCAATAAACCAATACCGCCCGGAAAAAAATGGAATGATTTCATAGGCAAAGAATAACCAGAGAAACCCAAGCACGCCCATAGTGAGAAGCAACTTCTCGAGTCGGAAAACGAGCTGCTTATGATGCTTAGAAAGAGAAACGATGTACTGCCTTCCCATGGTACGAAGAAGAATTTTAAAGAGAACAAAAAACCCAAAGAGAATAGCAAAAAAAAGAGCTGTCTGATCGCTCAGTACTCCCGGGTTTGGCGTCAGCCAATAACGAACACTCATAAGATCGGCAAGTCCTGTCATCATATAGTAGTAAACCAAAAATGGTGTGATAATTATTATTAACACACCAAGCATACCGAGTCATTTCGCAAACGTCAATGCTATTTTTTGAAAACAGCCGCGTAATGGAAGTCACCAACATCAAAAAGCTCGACAAATTCAAGATTGCAATCCTTCGCGATTTTAATAACTGCCTCAGGTGATACGCGAATTTCAGGAGGAGGGCCGAACGCCGCGCCCGTTTGCTTCCAGTCGACGACCACCACTCGCCCACCATCTCTTACTAGTCGCATAGCTTCGTGCAAGATGTTTGCGTGACTCTTATTTTGAAAAAGGACGTTGGCCAGGATAGCAACATCGCACGACTTCTCAGGTATATTTGCCGCTCCAATACACTCTAAGTCGCTCCAGATTATTTTAACATTACCAATATTCTGGAGTTTAAGCGTTGCCTCAAGCGAATGGAGTACCTTTTTTTGAATATCAACGGCATAGACCGTGCCGGCAGAGCCCACCATCAGTGCAGTCGGAGCAACAAAATGACCCCCCCCACCACAGCCCAGATCAGCAATAGTTTGCCCCGAACTCACACCAAGTCGCCTAAGCAACTCAGGAACATTGATAAGCGCCGTTCCTCCTTTTAATAGGAGTCCATCCATAGATTTTAAACTATTATCGATATTTGAGTAACAAAAATATTCCGAACACTTGCCGGTATTTATTAGATAATATAATTTTTTCTCTCGCCCCCGATTTTCTAGCTTTTTATGAAACCTGCGCCGCTCTTTTTTTTCGATGCCCGCGCAGGTTTCTTTTTTTGAGTGGGTTATTTTGACCCACCTTTATTTTCGAACCTCCGTTGTTCTATTTTACAACAACGCAGGTTGTTTGTTTTGTTTTCGAAGGAAGCTATTTTTGCCTCCTTGTATATATTATACCACGACAACTTTGTTGGCGCTGTGCATAACTTTCTTTATGGGTGCGTACGATCTGCGGTGGATATCACATATCCCGTATTTATTCAAAGCACGTTGGTGCTCCCTTGTCCCGTATCCTACATGGTTAGCAAATCCATATTCGGGATGGATCGTGCCTAACCGCTTCATGTGGCGATCCCGCGCAACCTTCGCCATGATCGATGCGGCCGAAATTTCCGCTATCGTACCATCACCTCGAACGATGAACTCGTGGCTTTCTGAAATGGAGCATATTTTTTTGCCATCAATTTGAAAATGCAGGAGAGTATTCGTCCTAGCGTTTACCGTCAACCGGGCGCGTATTTTTTGTCTCATTTTCCTTATAACAGAAATGATCCCCTGGATTGTTGCCTTGCGAACACCGAGTGTATCGATAATCTCTCGCGATACTCGCGAAATGACAAAACAAGTGTTTTTTCTCAAAAAAAACGACGAGCGTACTCTCTGCGCTCGATTCATGGCCTTAGAATCGCGTATAATAACGTCAGGCGGAATTGTGGAGTTTGAGATGAAACAGACAGCAGCTACATAAATCGGTCCGGCCCACGCACCGAGTCCAACCTCATCGATACCGATAATAATTTTTCGCATAAATAGGGGCTTGCTAAAACTCTCTCTCTGCTATTCTCCACCTAATTCACGCTTCAAAATAGGAGGAGTACCGTGGAGGAATCAAGCCGTAAGCTGGTTACCGCGGGATATCGCAGAACAAATTTCGGCTTACTGGAGATTGGACGAGAGATTGCCTACATTTACAAAGATAGCTACCTGCGCGCTATCATCATCGAACGCGATGAAGACGGCGGCGGGACAGCAGAAGAGCTATCCTTACAAATCATGTGCTGTTTCAATCCAAATGACGTTGTCTACGTCAAGGACTAGGTCCTCTCATGAGTTTTATACGCCGGCCCGTTCGATAAGAACAATGGGCTGGTGTATTTTTTTTATACTGGTGGGCCAGGTGGGGGTCGAACCCACGACCGTGCGGATATAAGCCGCATGCTCTAACCAACTGAGCTACTGGCCCATATTTTACGACTCATTTCGCTAAATTTGTTTCACTATAATATTTTACGATTCATTTTATGCGTCGTACAATCTTATAGTATCTTCCGACTGACCGAGTGTCTGTTATAAAATACCGCGCCTCGCGGAGTATCCCCCTTCTCATTCGTTCAAAAGAACGATACTATTCTCATGCGAACATTGAGGAGGGTTAACATGTTCGAAAGCTACGAAGGGATGCCGCCAATCCCCGCTGTTCTGCGAGAGGAATATGTCGATTACGACATTGACCTCTCCATGGGGGAAATCAATACCCCCCAAAAAAAAGCGGCCATCGTGGCATCTGTAACCTGGGCGTCCTGCATTGAGTAGGGCGCCCAAATTTTTTCTTGAACAAAGGAACAATTTATGCTATAATACTAGCATAAAGGTATCTGCTGTACAGATGCTCTAGTTGGTTTTAAATAAATTATGCTGAATTACCTTTACATATACTCCTTACACTTACTTCTTTTCTTGTGTCATCCCCCGATGGCCATCGGGGGATCCAGTTAGCACAAGACGGCATATAAATTCTGGATTCCCGCCTTCGCGGGAATGACAGCGGTGGAATGATAAACGAGCGAGCTTAGTAATTAAAACCGTATGACCGAACTCGAAAAAATATACAGCGCTGCGCAATTTGAAGACGCTATCTATAAGGCATGGGAAGCGTCTGGGTATTTTAATCCCGATAACCTCCCTTCTGCAAAAGAGCCGTTCTCAATAGCAATGCCACCGCCCAATGCGACAGGAACCCTCCACATTGGGCACGCCATGATGCTTGTTCTCCAAGACCTGATGATTCGTTTTAATAGAATGAATGGCAAAAAAGCGCTCTGGATACCGGGTACCGATCACGCATCTATTGCGACACAGAATAAGGTGGAAAAACAGATGGCAAAAGAGGGGATTACGCGACACGACCTCTCGCGCGAGGACTTTATTGCTCGCATAGAAGCATACGTCGACGAATCACGCTCTACTATTCGCAACCAAATAAGAAAAATGGGGTCGAGTTGCGACTGGAGCCGCGAACGCTACACCCTCGACGAAGGACTCTCTCACGCAGTGAAGACAATTTTCATTCGTATGTACACCGATGGCCTCATCTATCGAGGTAACAGAATTGTCAATTGGTGTCCCGGGTGCAAATCCACATTGGCCGACGATGAGGTAAAATATAGGGAAGAGGCAACGCCATTTTACTATCTGAAATACGGGCCTGTCGTTATTGGTACCGTCCGCCCCGAGACAAAATTTTTAGACAAAACGATCGTCGTCCATCCCGACGATCCCCGATACAAGGAGTTAATCGGCCAAGAGTTTGATGTCGAATGGATAGAGGGGCCGCTTCGCGCGCACGTCATTGCCGACACCGTTGCCGATAGGGAATTTGGCAGCGGCGCCATGACTATTACCCCGGGACATTCTTTCGAGGACTTTGAGCTTGCGCAAAAATACCATCTACCCGTTACAAAGATAATTGATGAACATGGCACCTTTACCGATGCTGCCGGTTCGTTTGCCGGGAAGAATGCCCGTACGAGCCGCGCAGAAATAATTGAGGTACTGAAAAAGAAAGGCCTTGTCGATCACATCGATGAGCACTATACCCACAACCTTTCAATTTGCTATCGCTGTGGCACACCGGTCGATCCGCTCCCATCGTTGCAGTGGTTTGTCGATGTCAATAAAAAAATAGCGGCACCCGCGGACAAATCGCTCAAGGAAATTTCTCTTGAGTCGGTTCAGTCCGGGCGTATCACTATTCTGCCAAATCAATTTGAAAAAAAATATTTTCAGTGGATGAATAATCTCCACGATTGGTGTATCTCTCGCCAGATTGTCTTTGGGCATCGCTTACCGGTGTACTACTGTGAGAAGGAACTTGGTGGGTGTGGAGAAGTGATCGTTGCCCATGAAGCCCCAACAGAGTGCCCGAAATGCAAAAATACCTCGCTGCGCCACGATGAAGATACGCTCGATACATGGTTTTCCTCGGCGCTCTGGACATTCTCAACACTCGGCTGGCCCGATAACGCCGAGGAAAAACACGGCAAAGCTATCAAGAAGGGGGATTTGGCGACATTTCATCCAACCTCGGTAATGGAAACGGGGTACGACATCTTACCGCTCTGGGTTGCGCGCATGATTATGATGTCAGAGTACGCGCTCCACGAAGAGCCATTTTCCACCGTATACCTCCATGGATTGGTATTGGACATCAATCGCAAAAAAATGAGCAAGTCCAACGATGAGACATCGATCAATCCTCTCGATGTCATCCCCAAATATGGCGCGGATGCATTGCGCCTCAGTGTCCTTGTTGGCGTAACACCGGGAAATGATCTTTTGCTTGGTGAAGAAAAAATAGCCAGCTACCGCAACTTCATCAATAAGCTCTGGAACATCAGTCGATTTATTTTACAGTTTGGCATGGAGGAAAAAATAGAAGAGGCCAGCACTCCGGCCCACCATACACTCGCCGACCGATGGATTCTGTCGCGTCTTGCTCGAACGATTGAGAGTGTCACCCACAGCATAGAAACATTCCGCTTCGCGCACGCCGCCGAAGAACTCCGTGTATTCACGTGGGATGAATTGGCGGATTGGTATTGTGAGGTATCAAAGATTGAAAAAGGAAAGCATACACTCTTGCTAAGTATTTTAGAGAAACTCCTTGCGCTCTGGCATCCATTCACCCCGTTTGTAACCGAGGTGCTCTACCAGCATATTCGGGAAAATGTTCATCCTAAAACAAAGCATGAAAAAGATGAGCATCCCACCACGCTCATGATTCACCCCTGGCCCGCGGCAGACAAAAAACTCATCGATGAGAAGGCCGAGAATGAATTCGCGCTCATTCAAACAATCATTCAGAGTATCAGAAACGCACGGGCAGAGCACGGCATCCCGCCGTCGCAAAAAATCCAATCGTTTATCTGGACGAAACGTCTCCAATCTCTCATTACCGATAATGAGCCAACCATAAAACGTCTCGCTCGCCTCGACTTTCTCACCCTTCTTACGACAGATGAGAAACCGCACAACGCCGTATTCCTCAAAGTATCAGACGACATGGAAGTGTACCTACCTCTCGGCATGAGAAAGACCGAGGAAGAGCAGGTAAAAATAAAAAAAGAAATCGAAACACTCCAGGGTCTCCTGACGACACTCAACCATCGTCTCGGCGATCGGGAATTTCTCAAAGGTGCTCCAAAGCATATTGTTGAGAAAGAAACAAAAAAACGTGACGACTATCTCGCGTCGATACAAACGCTCGAAGAGCAACTGCAAAAAATTTCTTAATCCTTTCAATTAATCGTATGAACTACTACCTTGCGGCATGGAAAAAATACGCGACATTTAGCGGGCGTGCCCAGCGCGCGGAATACTGGGTGTTTACGTTAATAAATCTTGCGATCATAGTAGCGGGGATAGCCCTTGGAGAGGTGTTTGGCGATAAGCGTGTTATTCCGGTGGTAGTGGGTGCATTCATATTGGCAATGCTGATTCCATCTATCGCCGTAACTGTCCGCCGCCTCCACGATACGGAAAAAAATGGATGGTGGATTTTTATAAAACTCGTTCCGCTTGTTGGGAGTATTGTCTTACTTATATTCTTGCTCGACGATAGTCAACTCGGCGACAACAAGTACGGCCCCAACCCAAAAGGCGTTCAGGCACAACCGCAGATTCCTCAGAGTCTATCAAATAGCTAGCTTCCCGGTCATTTCCGATTTACTATTGTTTCAAAATGATGATGAGCGCGAAAGAATACTGATGTCTTCTGACAAGTTCAGCGCATTTTTGAGGCAATAGTGGGCGGAAAGGAGCCGGAAGAACTTACACGGGGATAGTTTTTTGATGGGCTCTTAGACACCAGTATCATAAACGTCATCTCCCGCTCGAATAAAATCATGAACACGTTCATCATTTTTTTCTTTTTTCGTGTATATGTACAGTCCACCACTTTTTGATGAGCGAGAGGGAAAGAGTCGAGAGTGCGAATGCAATGACCGGCACAATGGCGTTAACAAATGGCCGCTCAATTTTAGCCACAGTAAAAAATACGACCATGACGATATAGGTAAGAACAAGAATGGCACATTTGCGCACGGTGCTTGTCTCCCACGCCTTATCCGCCTCCACTCGGAGGTTTCTTTTTTTAATATCCTGTATGTCTTTTTCGAGCTCCTCGAGAGTAAGCATGCTGCTATTTTTTAAAATCATCTGGCAATAATTTTGCCTGTCTAACAATGGAACGAAATGTGCCATGAGGTATTTCCTTTCCATGAATTGGAACGATAACAGTCAGTGCCGGGCTCCCCTTTTTACGATATTTTGCATGTGACCCTGTTTGAGAAACAAAAAAGAAGCCCTTCTGTTCAAGGACTTTCAGTACAAGCCACAATGGATAAGGTCTAGGCATGACTCAATGAAACAGAAGCGATGATTGGATTTTTTACTCGTTCAGTTTTTTGTGGAAGCGGTTCATCCTCAAAATACAATTCAAGGGCATCAGTTAGCATAGCAAGCGCTTCTTTTTTTGTCTTGCCAAAACTTGAGACCTCCACATCTAAACAACGAGAGATATAATAATCGCCCTCTTTCCACACAACTGATTTTAAATCTATTTTTTTCATAATGGTACCCCTATACTCATATAATACGCCGACTACGGAATACGTCAAACCAGTCGATACTTCGGTTCTTTGTTATCTAGGAAGGCAACGATATCGTTGACTATATGCTCTTCTATTCTGTAGAGTGCCTCTTTCGAAACGCCGGCGACGTGTGGAGTGAGGATGGCGGTATCACATTCGAACAACTCATTATTGTGTGTTGGCTCATCCTCAAAGACATCGATCCCGGCACCTGCAATGGCGTGGTTCTTCAAAGCATCGACAAGCGCATGCTCATTCACAATGCCACCCCTCGCGGTGTTGATCAAAAAAGATGTCTTCTTCATGAGCGACAACTCCTTCTCGTCAATAAAATTCTTCGTCTCATCCGTTAGTGGAATGTTGAGCGAGACGAAATCAGAATTTCTTAAGAGAGCATCTAATGAAACAAATGCAACATCGAGATCATGATGACTCTCGGGATGTGGCGTATGACAGAGAATCTTCATATCGAACGCAAGTGCTCGTTTGATGACTTCCTGGGCGATTGCTCCTGCGCCGATAATACCTAAAATTTTATCTTTGACCTCAACGGTTGAGTGTCGATACGTATCAAATTGTTCTTCCCGAACGCTTTTGTCCAACTTCACAAGATTCTTTGAAAGCGCCACTATGAGCGTCATCACATGCTCGGCAACAGAGACAATATTTGCCTCGGGGGTATAAAACACCGCGACATTCTTGCGCCTGCACTCTTCAACGTCAATATTGTTAGTCCCTTTTCCGCAGATTCCAACGAATTTCAGTGAAGAATTATCCAACACCTCTTTATCGATAACGTGAAGTCGTCCGATAATAACCCCGTCGTACTCACGAACAATATCTCTAAACTCCTGCTGAGTCAGTATCTTTTCTGCAATAACGAGCGCACCCCTTTTCTTTAGGGGGTCGAGCAATTCTTTATTCTCCCAATTTGTAAATGCAATATAGATGCGCATATGCCTGCTCACGAATAAAGTTCGCTGTGACTGCCTATTGCCACGAACTCAATCTCCCCATTAATAAGCTCCTCATAGACGGCGCGAAGATCGCCCGCAACGTTGATGCTTCGAAACCCCAACCATGGACCAGCCAATGGATGGTTATGAAGGAATGGATGGTAAGGATTCTCTATAAGGAAAGTGAGGCGCTCCTCAAATTGGTCCTGCTGCCGTGCTGGCAACTTCTTAAACATCTTCTTGAAACCACGGCTATAGCTGATACTCATAGGGTCAAAACTTTATGAGCGCAATGATTTCATCGTATCTTTCACTGAAGAGAATGGGCCGATTGATTTGCCCTGTGCACGATCAGCTCGAGCTGAAGCAATTGCACTCTGCAAAAGAGGAGTTGGCTCAAGAAGCGAATATGAAATTGTTTTTGTGCGGACGAGATTTTTTAGCGACGCGTTTACGATAGCGGAAAGAGAGAACCCGAGCTCGTCTGCGACCTTGCTTGCGTCTCGTTTTACTTTTGGATCGATTTTAATGCTTAATGCGGATGTCTTCATATGCCAGAAGTATATACAAAGTAATTCTTTGTGTCAATATTACCGCACTACCAGATCCTATATCTTTTTAAGCTCGTTGATTGCCAAAAATAATTGATTGCGGGTGAATTCTTTCAGCGTACTCTTTTTATCTTGATTCAACAGCGTTGTTTTTACATCTATCTCAAAATACTTCATGAACGTTCGAAACACCGCCTTCCACAACATATTGCGAATCATATACAGCCACAAGCGGGGATAGAAATCATCAGGAAGTGGAGTAATTTCTTTGTACCCATTAAGCAGTGGCACGAAAATATCTTCACCGTAAAAACATCTCACTACCGCAAGGTCATCAACCGGATCACAAGAGATAACATCGTCCCAATCGACGATTGCGTTAATCTTGGTTGAGGTACCAACTATATTCCAAAAAGCGATATCCTTGTGGACCATATACCCCTGCTGAATGTTGAGATACTTTCCGAACTTTTCGATAAGCTGTTCAATATCTCTTATTTCCTGGCTCGTTAAAAACTGTGTGTTGCGAAGATATCTTAGGTGGTCTTCCAGCTTTGTACCAAAATATTCCCTATTTGTTTTGTTAAGCCCAATAACTCTGTTTTCATTTTTCAAAATCTCCGTATTGAAAAATCCAAATCCATCGAGTGGAATAGAATGAAGGCGTGCGAGATGCCGTCCGAGCTCTCGACTCACGCTTCCTTTATCGAGCGTACCGTCTTGATAAAAATTCGACATTCTTTCTCCTGATACTTTTTCCATCAACTGATATCGCACGGGGAATAATTTTTTTGAGGTATCGGTCGCAAAGACAGTCGGAACAGGAATACCATGTTCTCGCGCCAAATCCATTGCCGCTTCCTCAGCATCCATGTAGTCATCGGCGATCTTGCCGTCATCGGAGCGAAAAAAAACTTCTCTGTCGGGATAGGTGATATCGTATGCGTAGTGATTCCCGGCAAGATCATTTGGTTCAACGCTAAGTGGCTCTTCTCTGAAATGATTTTTTGCAATATCTCGCACCATATCGGTAATATCGGCAAGCTTATACTTATCGTTATAAACAAGCTTCTCCTCAACGGGGAGAGGATTATCGCACTTCCAATAATAAATGTTTGTACGCATAGCTATACTGAGTGATACTCTTTTATCAATATTTGAAACGTACAATCTATTTTTTCTGCTTCATCGACGCACGATTCAAACTTCTCTGCAAGGTCTTTGTTTCTTTGAGCTATGTCTGGATCATTATCTGGATTGGATAAAAAATCCGTCGGCGAATCGACAAGAAACACTTCACACTCGATACCAAAAAACTCATGCGCTGCTAATAGATTGTGACCATCGATAGCAATGTATGAGTCCTCGTGATCAGGGTCACGACGCACTATCGGTGGTGAGGGCAATAATTCGAGCTGTCCCCTTTTAAAACAATCAAAGATAAAGTCCATCGTTCCTTTCTTCAAGAAATCCTGCGATGGTTTTATTGATGATGGTTTGAGCTTTATGTAGTGGCCCATACTTAAGCGGCAAAAAAATCTTTTCCATTCATAATTTCCAGTGGAAGTTTTGGGGGTGGGCCATCCAAATAACTCTTCAAATCTTTTGACTGCCGTCTCATTTTTTCTTCATAGCCCAAGACAAGGAGCGTGTTTCCGCTTGCAAGACCCATATCATTACACAATACTCCTTCTCGATACACGCGCACATCGCCCAAAGGACCCGAGCGATCATCGACATGGTTGTCGTTAAACTTCCACATATCGATCATTTTTTCACCCTGAAGCGACCAGATGAACGCAATGATATAGCTGGCGTCTTTATAATACGGGTCAGATAAGATGATACTTTTTATATAATCATCGAGTTGTTGTTCTGAAAAATCCTTGTACGAATTCTTCGCATCGGCATCGGGCCACACGATGATCTGTACATCATCGATAAAATAATTAAGATTCTTATAAAACGAGTGGTTGGGCGTATATTCAAACTCAAGCGTTGGCGATTGCCCCTGCTCCCAGATACTTGCGAATAGTTGCTTTTGATTATTCGCATAAGCGCTATCTTTGATAATGAGAAGCTCCTCTTTATTATAAACGGCAACCGTATCATCAAAAATCAGTATTTCATGCTCTATTGCAAAAATATCTTTGGGAACATAACGAAACGTCATCACAGTATTCACAAACGCATCACTCTCAGTAAACTTTGGCAGGGTCGGAATGTTCGTGATTTGCTTTACTTTGATATTGTTTTCCAGAAAACTCTTTCGTATTGTTTCTGCTCGTGTTTTATCAAAGAGATCGGCCATCTCTCCTTTTTCAAAAATAAAAACCTCTCCACTTTTTGCAATCGAGGATTTCAAAGAAATCTCGTACAAATCATCGGGGGTAGTTTTCTGCAATTGTGCTGTAAATTTTTCATTCATACTTTCATAGATTGACGGCAAAGACGGTCGGGCGTAATCCGAGGGCACGGCAGCCTAATAATCGAGAATTACCCGATATAAGGTACGGTGGTTCATTGTCACGATACAGGACCACGGGGGCGGGCAATGAGTGACCCGCAAGTATGCCCTGTTCTATCCGACCAAAATCCCGTTTCACTTTGAGATGTTCGCGCACCTCTTCAATCGTCCATGAGGGATCGTGAGAATCGCAATTTTTCATGTTTACCCAATCAGCATCACTGAGCTCTGCAAGCGCTCCTTTGGCAAACGCCGCGACTAACGACTGAAGGTCAATCCCGAGCTCCTGGGCTGTTCTTTCGATTTCACCCAGATCATGTAAAAACCATGGTTTTTGCCATCGTGGTTTCGGTGATGCGTCTTGCGCGTCGCTTGTCTGCTGTATGGGCATCTGATCAAAATTCTTAGTGTCTTCGCTCATATAACGAATATTTATTACGTTCGTTGCCAAAGTGAGCATATCAAGAACCATTGCAGTTTACAACCAAAATGGGTATGATATCCAAAAGTCCTACCACTATATACTCCTATGAAAAAAATCGACCATATTACAGAACTTCTGACACGAGGAGTGGCGGAAGTAATCGTAAAAGAACACCTTGAAAAGCAAATACAAAGCGGTAAGAATCTTCGCATAAAGTTTGGCATTGATCCAACTGGAAATTTGCTTCATCTTGGACACTCGGTTGCGCTTCTTAAGCTTAAAGAATTTCAGGATCTTGGACATACCGTTATCCTATTGATCGGTGATCATACGGCAGAAATCGGTGATCCCAGCGGGAGAAGTAAGGAGCGCGTGCCTCTCACGAAAGATGAGATCAAAAAAAACATGGTGTCCTATTGCGCGCAAGCGGGCCGTATCCTTACCATGAAAAACGTGGAGGTGCGGTATAATAGTGAGTGGTACAATACGCTTGGCATCATGGCATTTGCCGATCTGACATCAAAAGTAACTGTTCAGCAAATTTTACAACGTGCGGACTTTAAAAAGCGTCTCAAAGATGGCGGGGATATTTCTGCCCGAGAAGCATTTTATCCACTTCTTCAGGGGTATGATTCTGTAATGTTGAAAGCGGATATAGAGCTCGGCGGTACTGATCAAAAATTTAATCTTCTCATGGGGCGGCAAATCCAAAAAAGATATCATCAGGAAGAACAAGATGTCGTGATGGTGTCTCTCCTTGAGGGAACCGATGGCTCGGCGAAAATGAGCAAGACCGCCGATAACTATATTGCTCTTACGGAAGAACCTGAAACAATGTATGGCAAAGTCATGAGCATCCCGGATTCTTTGATTGGTCGTTATTTTAAACTGGCTACGCGAGTGCCGATGGATGAAATTTCCGCAATAGAATCATCGATGAAAAAAAATACCCTTAACCCACGTGATGCAAAAATGCACCTTGCTCACGAGATCGTGACTCTGTACCACGGTACAAAAAAAGCACAGGAAGCAGAGAAAAATTTTATCACTCTCTTCCAAAAAAAAGAAGTGCCCGATGAGATGCCTATCGTTCGCGTAACGAAAAAAGAATGGAACATTCTTGATCTCCTGGTTGAAGCAAAACTTGCATCGAGCAAAAGTGAAGCCCGCCGTGTTGTCGAACAAGGAGGTGTATCTGCGAATGAAACAATAATCTCAGATGTGAAAACAATCATCGCGCTTGCTTCAAAAGGCATGATTCTCAAAAAAGGAAAACGACACTTTGTTAAAATAGTTCTCTAGCCCTATGAGCGCTACACTCTTGGAATCAATTCATGCAGACGTGCGCTCTTTATGTAGTGCGGCGATAAAAAAATCGTTCGCAGAGTTTGGTATTCCAAAAAAAACACTCGATTCAATCACGCTCGAACAACCACCCGATGAGACACTTGGTGATTTGGCATTCCCCTGTTTCACGCTCGCAAAGGAACTCAAAAAATCTCCTGTTGAGATCGCCAAGATCGTAGCGGATGGGATAAAAAAACTTCCTTCTGAGATATCTGTCGTCCATGCCACGGGGCCGTATGTTAATTTCTTTCTCAACCCCGCCACGCTCGGACCACTCCTCCTTAACACAACGAGAACCCCCCACAAAAAAACACCAGACAAAATTATTATTGAGTACGTGTCGCCTAATACGAACAAACCGCTCCATCTCGGGCATGTGCGCAATGCTGTCCTTGGCGACTCGGTAGCACGGTTAAATGAATTTCTTGGCACAAAGGTCATCCGCACCTCTCTTGTCAATGACAGAGGTATTCATATTTGTAAGTCGATGGTGGCGTACGAGGAAGAAAGGTTGAAAGTTGAAAGTCGAAAGTCGAAAGTTCCGACACCTCAGAATACAGGGAAGAAGGGTGATCATTTTGTTGGCGATTATTATGTTCTCTACAACACCCTTCTTCAGAAAGACCCCTCAATAGAAGACCGCGCGAAAGAATGTTTACAAAAATGGGAGGCGGGTGACAAAAAAACACACGCACTGTGGAAAAAAATGAATAGCTGGGTATTCAAAGGAATGAACGAAACGTACAGGCGCCTTGGTATTTTTTTTGATAAAACATACCTTGAGAGCGAAATGTATACTCAAGGGAAAGACATTATCATGAAGGGGCTTGCCGCAGGTGTATTCAAACGAGATAAAACTGGCGCAGTGTATGCTGACCTTGAGGCGTTCAATCTTCCCAATAAAATTTTACTCCGAAAAGACGGCTCTACCATCTACATTACTCAGGATGTTTACTTGGCATTCAAAAAATTTAAAGATTTTAAGCCAAACATATCCTCTTCTGCGTATGTCGTTGGATCTGAACAAGATTTGTACCTCAGGCAACTTTTTGCTGTGCTCAAACAACTAAAGGTTTCCTATGCTGACCACCTCGTCCATTTAAGTTATGGGATGGTGCGCCTGCCGGAAGGCAAAATGAAGTCGCGTGAGGGCACAACCGCAGATGCCGATACGCTTCTCGACGGTCTTGAACAATTAGTCAAAAAAGAAATCCTGAAAAGAGAGAAAAACCTGACGCGGACAGAAGTGAACAAGCGCACGCGTATCATTGCGCTATCGGCCCTAAAATACTATCTGCTTATGGTGGGCCCTAAGTCAGATCTGATCTTTAATCCAAAAGAGTCGATTGCACTCCACGGCAAAACCGGACCGTATTTGTTATACACATACGCACGACTTAAAAGCATCGCCCGCAGGGCGGGAGGACAGAAAGTCGAAAGTCGAAAGTCGAAAGTCGAAGGGTATGATTTTCACAACGAAAAAGCACTGATCGTAGCTCTTCTCACCTTTGATGAAAGAATAGAAAAAGCGGCCGAATGGAATCCCTCTATCCATGCAAACTACCTCTACGATCTTGCGCAGAAAGCAAACGACTACTACCACACAACACCAATCCTCAAGGCAGAGCAAGGTGCCCGCACCGCACGCCTGTTGCTGGTAGCAAAAATTGCTGATACGCTAAAGGTTGGATTAGCGTTGTTGGGGATCTCAACGATAGAAAGAATGTAGTACTTGTCTATTTGAAATTGGAATTTTTATTAGGTGAATTAGAAATTAGATGAATTAGAAATTTTGCCATGCTTTCTCTTCTCTTTACCCTCTATCTCGCTCTTGTTTTTATCTGGTTCATATTCAGCGTTCTTGTGATTACCTTCACGCTGCGCTACCACATCTTTTCGGTAACGAATTGGATGATGATTATACTCTATGTCATCATCTCGCTACAAATCCTGAACGTCACCGGGGAATCACTTACAAAATATACCGGCACCTCGCAACTCATCCCCTTTTCTAAACAACGCACCTATGAGTATCATCTCTCCAAGTGAGGTAACCCTTCTCAAGCTCCGGCGACATCCGATTGTCTTTTTTGCCGACAGTTTCGTGTTGGTTTTTCTACTCGCCCTGCCCCCTTTCGTCGTTTTCTTTATGAATATCACCGGCGCGCAGCTTCCTAACGACGGTTTTATTCCGGTCATTGTCATTCTCTGCGCGAGTATCTACTATCTCTACATTACCCTATTCCTTTTTTATAATTTTTTTATCTTCTTCCTCGATCGCTGGATTGTGACCAGTGAACACGTGATCGATATCGAACAAAAAACGGTGTTCAACCGCAGTGTGTCGAAACTCGAACTCGAACGCATACAGGATGTGACCGCTGAAACAAAGGGATTCATGGAAACACTCTTCAACTACGGCGATGTCTACATTCAGACAGCGGGAGAGCGGGAACGATTTGTTTTTAAAGACGTCCCATCGCCACAGTTTGTTGCCGACATTATCGTACGGGCAGTCGATAAACTCGACAAAAAGGGGATATAAATAGCTAGGTTATAGGGGTTAGGGTCTAGGAATTAGTGGGGCATATGGGTTGACTTTCTGTGGAATAATTGCTAGATTCTGGCGCAGGAGGTCACGATGAAACCATTTTTCATCGTGGCGATTGTGATGATAGCAACCCTGCAGGGCTGCCTCTACTCCCCGACAATAACGGGGAAACCCTGCACCCAATGGGGGCTCTTAGACCCACCCTGCCCGTCACCGTCGCCATAAACCAGAGGCCGCCTCATCTCGGAGCGGCCTCTACCTTTTTTTTCTTATGCTATCCCCTAGACCCTATCCCCTAATCCCTATTCATTGCCACCCCTTCGCGGCTAACCCATTCTTCGCGGCGTCGAGCTGAGCTTCTTGTTTGCTCGATCCCTCTCCTTGTGCGACCATCTCTGCGTTCAAATAGACGCCAATCGTAAACCACTTCGCGTGGTCTGGCCCCACCTCTTTCATCACGTCGTATCGCGGCGTGATTTTTAATTTTTCCTGCGCGAGCTCCTGAAGTCGGCTCTTTGGATCGACATCCAAACCCTGCTCAAAAATAGTGGGCAGTTCTGGAAGTACAAACCGATGAATAAACTTCTCCGCGGTGGTATACCCACGATCAAGATAGACGGCGCCTATCAACGCCTCAACCGCATTTGTCAGAATATATTGTCGTGCTTTGCTCCCGGCATCTTTACCCTCTCCTCGACTCAAGTAGAGAAAGGGATCGAGATCGAGCGATGCCCCAATCTTTGCGAGCATCTTACTGTTCACCAAGGAAGCTCGCCAGTTTGTCATAGAACCCTCGGTCGCCGAGGGAAAGGTGAGGTACAGATAATCGGTAACAACCAGCTCAAGCACTGCATCCCCAAGAAACTCGAGACGCTCATTATGCCCCAGACGAAACGATGGATTCTCATTCAAATATGAACGATGCACCATTGCTTGCCGCAACAGCTCGATATTTTTAAATTTAATTTTAATCTTTTTTTCCAGCGCGCTTAAATCTTTTTCCATACGCTACCAATAGTAACCTCAGCGTTCTCATTACCCTAATTAAATCCCAAAACCTCATAACCAGACACCGTGGTTGAATATTGCAGTATTGGGTATTGATTAGGTGAATTAGAGCTTAGGTGAATTAGAAATTTTCTTTTCCTTCTTCTCTTCCTGTACTTTCTTCAATCGATCTTCCTTGTCTTTAATCGTCGGCAAAATATCTTTATACAATGCCCCAAGAACACCGTTTACGAACTTCGAGGACGCTTCACCACCATACGCTTTTGCTATTTCAATCGCTTCATTGATAGCAACGCGTGCCGGTATCTGTTCGTGAAACATCATCTCAAAAATTCCGAGACGTAAAATATTACGATCGATTCCGGTAATTTGTTCGAGTGGCCACTCTGTCGCGTACTTTTGTATTGAGATGTCTATTACTTCTTTATGCTCAAGAACACCTTTTACAAGCTCTTGAGCAAATCCCTCGTCATTAAATTCAGGAGCAAATTCCTGAAAATTATAACGCAGTATTTCATCGATATCTCGCTCTTCTGAACTGGAAAAATCAAACTCAAAGAGTGTCTGGACTGCGAGTGTTCTTGAAAGATACCGGTGGGACATACCCCTATTTTTTCTTCTCAACAACGGGTACCGCTTTTGATTTTGGCATTTTGACGGCAACCACTGCGCGCTCCTTGTACGTTCCGCACGTCACACAGACCGTGTGGGGGATAATCTCTTTTTGACACTTTTTGCACGTAACGAGCACCTTCTTTTTAAGAGCAAAGTGTGATGCGCGTCGACGTTTTGATGACGATGATAGTCGTTTACCGGGTAATCCCATATTTCAAATAATAAGAGTAAGACACAAAGCTATACTAGCAAATTGTTGAATTTTCGCAAGCCCCGCACCTTTCACGGGAAAATACCCTATGGTATAATTGTATCAAGAAGATATCTAACATTAATCAAAACGTATGCTTATCACAAATAAAGTAGCGGGGAAAATCATGAAAAGTACCGGCCTTATTCACAATATTTCTCACACCAAGGCCCAGATTCAACGCTCGGTGAAAGATCCGGGTAAACGAAAAGAAATATTGCAACGCCTGGAGCGTCTTCGACTGGGCAAACCACAGACAAAACACGACGTGAAGGAGCTCCTCCACGATCTATCTGACCACACGATCGTTGGAGAAAAATTGACCGGCACCTATCTGGACACGACCGCCCACAATGCTGAGAAGGTACTAAAAGCTGCCGTTCGTGCAGTGCATATCGATGATCACGAACACATCATGGAGCAAGTACATGCCCAGGAACTCAATAGGATCGCTCATGACGATGACCCGGATGAAACCGAGGAAGATAAAAAGAAGCGAGAAGAAAAAGAAAAACATGATGCGCTGAAAGGACAACTCCCCGTCATGAAAGGAGGAAGGAGCAACCAAGCTCCCCGTCATGAAGGAACTCCTATTGCGGGCCACCTCGGCGGACACAAGGCGGCGTAAAAACCAACGCAGTCACTCAAAAAATGTGTGACTGCGCCGACTAAAGTCCTCTAACTCGTTCGTACCAAACAATAAAGGGGACTATCGCGAAAACTTCTGCGGTAATGGCTGCTGATATCATAAGCCATAACACCCCAAGCAGAATAGTGATAGCCCGACGATCTTGTTTTTCTTCATCGGTCAGAGGAATGCGACCATTTTTCACGATGTTCGCCCTCCTTGTCAAAGCATCCTACTGTTTCTTTAAGATAAATCAACAATACAAAAGAGACCCCGGAAGGGGCCTCTTTTTTCTAAGCAAACTACTCCTCTACTTTCTACAATCTTCTACACGATTGTTACCGTCGCAACCTTGTCGTCGGATTCTTTAAATCGCATGACCCTCACCCCTTGTGTTGCACGCCCCAGCACGGAGACGGCCTTCATGGGGATACGAATCACCTGACCATTTGCCGACATGATCAAGAGGTCACCCGATGATCCTTCGGGAAGTGCGGTGCCATCGATGATCTGCGCCATAACGATGATGCCTGTCTTATCGGTAATCTTTGCCGTCTTAATACCCGACCCACCGCGATTTTGCACCTTATACCCTTTGAGCGGTGAACGTTTGCCGAATCCATTTTCCATAATCGTCATAACGTTCGCGCCGCGCAGCTCAGCAGTAATCAGATCCATACCAATAACCACATCGTTCTTCTTCAGTCGAATACCGCGCACACCGGCGGCAGTCCTGCCCATTGGGCGAACGTCTTTTTCTTTGAATCGAATTGCTTGGCCTTGTGCGCTGACAAGGAGCACTTCATCCTTACCCGTTGTCGGCTTAACCCATTCCAGTAAATCATCGCCTTTCAGTTTGATAGCAATGAGTCCTGACCTGCGAACATTGGCAAAGTCAGAGAGCTCTGTTTTCTTAATCAATCCTTGGGTCGTTACCATAATCAAATACCCTGCCTTGGAAAGATCGGCGAGCGACAGTACCGACGATACTTTTTCATTTGGTGAGAGCTGAAGGAAGTTCACAATCGCCTGCCCCTTGGCAGTACGCGACGCAACAGGGACGTCGTATGCCTTAAGCTGGAAGACACGCCCCCTCGTCGTGAAGAAGAGGAGATCGTTGTGCGTCATACAGGTAATAATCTGATCGACAACATCTTCTTCTTTCGTCGTTGCACCAATAATGCCCTTACCTCCCCGCGACTGGACTTTAAATGTATCGGGAGGAAGACGCTTAATATATCCATCGCGTGTAATGACGACGAGTGCGGATTCATTCGGGATAAGGTCTTCTTGCGTAAATGCATCGACGCCACCTTTGACAATCTGTGTGCGCCGTTCATCGCCATAGGCCTCTTTGACACGCGTCAATTCATCTTTTACGATACCCATCAGTTTCTTCGGCGATGCCAAAATCGATTCGAGTTCTTTAATAAGCGCTCTCTTTTCTTTGAGCTCTTGTTCGATGCGAAGACGTTCAAGATTTGCCAACTGCTGCAGCTTCATTTCCAAAATCGCAACCGCCTGTCGCTCGGACAGCTTAAACTTCTTCATCAAATTTGTCTTTGCCTCATCTTTGTCTTTCGATTGTTTGATTGTCTTGATAATCGCATCGATCGACTCAAGCGCAAGATACAAACCTTCTAAAATATGCGCCCTGTCTCGAGCCCGGGTCAGCTCAAATTCGGTTCGCTTTGTTATCACCTCACGTCGGAATTTGATAAACTCTTCCAGTATCGTTTTAAGATTGAGAATGCGTGGCTGAATACCATCGACCAGCGCGAGCATGTTCAAATGAAAGGAGTCCTGAAGCTGAGTATATTTGAATAGTGCGTTCAAAACCTTTTTTGGATATGAATCCTTTTTCAATTCGATGACAACACGCACACCGTCTTTGTTCGATTCGTCGCGGAGATCTTTGATGCCATCGATTTTTTTCTCGCGAACGAGGTCTGCTATTTTTTCAACAACACTTGCTTTATTCACCTGGTACGGCATCTCGTTGACAATGATGGCGTAGAGTCCGCTCTTCATCTCAACAATATCCGTCTTTGCGCGCATCACAACACCACCACGTCCTGTTGCGTACGCCTCTTTGATTGCTTTGACGTCGTAAATAATGCCGCCAGTTGGAAAATCGGGACCTTTAATGTGCTCAAACAAATGGTCGAGTGAACAATCCTGACAATCGATGCGATGCATAAGCGCGTCACATACCTCGTGGAGATTGTGAGGGGGAATATTTGTCGCCATACCGACCGCGATGCCCACCGTTCCATTCAGCAAAAGATTTGGTGTTGCGGCAGGCAGCACGCTTGGTTCTTGTTTTGTTCCGTCGTAGTTGGGTATAAAGGCGACGGTCTCCTTATCGATATCGAGCAGCGACTCATCGGCAATTTTTTGCAATTTTGCCTCGGTGTAGCGGTATGCAGCCGCCGAATCCCCGTCCATACTCCCAAAATTTCCTTGACCGTGGACCAGCGGATAGCGCAAAGAAAAATCCTGTGCCATACGCACCATGGCGTCGTACACCGCCATATCGCCATGCGGGTGATAATTACCCAGCACCTCTCCGATAACGGCAGCGGACTTGCGATACTTCCCGCTCGAACGCAGCCCCATCTCCCACATCGCGAACAGAATACGACGATGCACCGGCTTGAGACCATCACGAACATCGGGAAGCGCGCGAGCGATAATCACGCTCATCGCGTAATCAAGGTACGACTCGGACATCTCGTCGACAATATTTCTGGGGAGCACCGTGCCAATAGATGTATCGTGCACTTTTTCTTCGGTATCCTTTTTCATAGTTTAGGGTATTTTTATTTCACTCTGTATTGGTAAGGGGTCATTTTTCGGATCCTCCGAAGATTTCGATTCAGCACTCTCTGTATCCGCGGTATTGGTGAGCGTCTCCGTCTGTTTCAGTAGCGTATCAAAATTCTTTTTTAACTCATCGGTACGTGCCTTCCATTCGTTTTGAAATGAGGAGGTCTGGTTCGTCGACTGTGCTTTTAAAGTAGCGGTCAGCATCGTTACATTTCCGAGAAACTGGGGAATCCACAACAAAAAAATAACGAGAAAAATTCCAATAACGAGTGACCAAAAAAGAATTGTTTTTTTATGCGGATTCATTGCCAAGCACAGACAATGGTTAAGCGGCGTTCAAAACGATAACCTTTTGATCTCCGGTCGGTAAATCCTTTTTCATTACTTTCAGCTTATCTTCGTGCTGAACATCTTTCGTTCCATATTCTTTCAAAAAGTCATCGACGGGATGAAGGTCGCCCTTAAGACCTGAAAGCTTATAGGTCATAGGCACGACAATACGTGGCTCTATTTGTCCAATCACTTCCAGCGCTGTCTTTGCATCGAGGGCGGCTCCTCCACCAACGGGAATGAGGAGAATATCGATCCTCCCGAGTTGATCGAGCTCTTGCTCGGTAAGCGTCCTGTCGAGCCCTCCAAGATGACCAACAAACACATCGTCGATAGCCAAAACAAAAAGCGTGGTATGCTCGTCTGTTTGCCCTTTCTGATTTTTTTTGACTGCATCGACACCGTAGACAAAAATATTCTTCACCTCGTATTCACCGGGAGAGGTAATTGAAAAAGCGCTCTCACCGCCTTTATCCTTGAACGATCCTTCCGCATTTGGGCCTTGCGAAGTCAGCACAAGATCGGCGCTCAGACGAGGCATTTTCCATCCCGACGACTGATCAAGCGGATCGATAAGCACCGAAACGTCATGGCTGGTACTGATAAGTCGAAAACACGAAAGACCGTAATAGTTGAGTGTCATGGACAAGGGTTTAGGGGTTAGGGTATAGGGGATAGTATACCACTTCTTTCCAAAATTTCAAGGGGTTCCTCTGGAAAAAGATAGCGATTTGACGTAATAAAGAGCCATTGTTATGATTGAATATACATTTTTACTCTACCCCTATGAACATTACCATGATCGGAACGGGCTATGTCGGTCTTGTCACTGGCGTTTGCTTCGCCGAGCTGGGACACTCGGTCACCTGCCTCGATATCGATAAAGAAAAAATTGAAGAGCTCAAAAGCGGCATATCGCCTATCTTTGAAGAAGGCATGGAAGAACTGCTCCCAAAAAATATCCGTGAGGGGCGCATCTCGTTTACGACCCACTATGCCGAGGCGATTCCGGGCGCTGACCTTGTTTTTTTGTGCGTCCAAACGCCGTCTGGTGAGTACGGCAAAGCAGACCTCTCTTATGTTTATTCCGCGGTCCGTGAATGTGTAACACACATCGATGAATACACGGTTATCGTCAATAAATCGACTTGCCCTGTCGGAACCGTCCGAACAATTAAAGAACTTATAAATGAAATCGTCCCTGAAAAAGAGTGCGATGTCGCATCAAATCCCGAATTTCTTGCCGAGGGAGTGGCAATCCACGATTTTCTGGAACCGGATCGTATTATTGTAGGCGTCGATTCATCCCGCGCAGAAAAAGTACTCCGGGAAGCATATGCGCCGCTTATCGATAAGGGCTCTGTTTTCTTGGCAACAATTCCTCAAAGCGCCGAGCTCATGAAATACGCATCGAACTCATTTCTTGCGATGAAACTTTCATTCATCAATGAGATCGCTGACTTTTGTGAGCTGGTTGGTGCTGATGTGAACGAAGTTGCCTATGGGATGGGTCTCGATAAGCGCATCGGAACCCGCTATCTCAAGGCAAGTATTGGCTTTGGTGGTAGCTGCTTCGGTAAAGATGTCCGTGCGCTTATCCACCGCGGAGAAGAGGAGGGATATGAATTCAAAATGATAAAAGCGTTGATTGCCGTTAATAATACTCGCTATTTGACCACGATTAACAAACTCAAAAAACATCTCGGAAATCTCAAGGGGAAGACCATTGCCGTCCTTGGCCTTGCGTACAAGGCGGGAACCGATGATACGCGCGACTCGCAGAGCTTGCGTATTGTGTTTGAGCTTCTCGCCAACGGCGCGCAGGTACAAGCGTTCGACCCGCGCGCAATGGAACACTTCAAAAAAACTTTCGCCCGTGCAAACGAAATAATATTTTCTACTACCGCGCTTGAGACAGCAGACAGTGCCGATGCGCTTCTCATTCTCACGGAGTGGAATGAATTCAAGGAGCTCGATCTCACCGCCCTAAAAACAAAAATGTCCGGTACCCTCATTGTCGATGGCCGGAACATCTTAGACAGAAAAATAGTTGAATCCGCGGGCTTCACCTACGAGGGGATTGGTCGTTAAGGATTCCCTTCAATAACGATTCCAAGGAGCTTTCCAAGCTCCTTTTTTCGATCCTCATCTTCGAGTCCCATGATAGAAGGGAAAAGCTGTTCGAGAGCTTTTTGGATAAGCGCGTCACCCTCACTCACATCTTCCGGCTGATTCTTTTTCCTGTTGGCGCGCTGTGTATTAATTTTATCTTTTAATGCGTGCGCGCGCTTGAGGAGATCCGCTTTTGCATGTTCATCAAAAAAGCCATCTTCCGCCAGATCAATAATCTTCATCGTAATTTCAAACCAATTCCCACGATATTTATTTTTCGCCCAGCGTTTAAAAAGATTGCGTTTCTTTTCGGGAAGCAAATCCACTCCCAGTGCGGACTCTTTTTCTCCTATTCTTCGCTGCTCTTCAGGAGAGAGTGAACGATAAGAACTTACGAGCTTAAAAAGTGTTTTTTGCTCAGGTGTAAGAAATGAATATCTCTTGAAATGCATTGCGGCCGCAACCTCCCTGAACTCCTGCTCATGATCACGGGCGGTGCGATCAGCAACTACCATTTGAATTTCCGGATCCTGTGGATTCCTTCTGGCAAGGCGTGTAATTTCATCAAAATAAGCGCGCTGATCATCTTCAGATAAATATGCCGCGGCGTCCTGGGCCCAATCATAATAGGCACCATAAAACGAGTGCCCGTACTTTATTTTAATATCTTCCTTTTCCTGATCGGTTAACGACGGGGGGGCATATTCATCTTTCTCGCGTTGTAACTCCCATGCCTTAAGAGGTCGGGGCGTTCTCATAGGTGCTACTATTTAATGCCAAGTTGTTTCTCAAGCTCCTCGCGATCTATTGAGACAGTGCCGTGCTCGTCTGTCTGTCCAATCAATGGATAGAGTGCAATCAGCACACTATCGATGATCGCGTCGCCCCTCTTGATATCCTCTTCTGTTACCGGCGCCTGCAGAGAGACATCACTTGTTCGCCCTCCTTGCTTTATTATCTGCTCCCGTTGCTTCTTTGTGAGCGGATTTCTTTTCCTCTCGATATCATGTTCGAGCTTTATTGCTTCTTCGTACTCCTTCTCAACTGACGCTCCTTGAGCAATTGCAAAATCAACGTAGTGAGAAATGTGAGTAAACCATTGGGTTCTCATTTTGTTCCACTCAAGCATAAGAAAAAGCTTTTCATCCGAAGCCGCTTCTCCTGCAGTAATACGTGTGTGTATTTCCTTAAACGTCTCCTCCCAATTCTTTTTATAATACTTATCAACCAATTCTTTCTCCTTGGTTTCAATAATTTTCTTATCCTTTTTTTTGTCTCCGGTGAGGCCCAGCATCCCGGGAACATCGGGGTAATACTCCCACTGGAAACGAATAGTATACAAAAGACGGGCAAGCTTCTGCTTCTCCTGCTCAACATCAAGCGGTGGCAGGATTTCTTCTTCTTTTGCCGATTCGTTTTTACCTGCCGGCTCTTGAATCAATTGACGAATCTCTTGAACGGTAGTACCTGGATAGAGCTGCTCTGTAAGAAATTCGCGCAATAGATAGACGGCTTTTTTTAGGTCTTCAAGCTCCACTTTTCCCTTCTGGTTTACGGTCTCCTGAAGAGCATGCAATTCATCGTAGAGCCAATGACGAATATCTTTGTCGATACTTTCAAGCTGCAAGATATCGCTCATGAGCGTTAAAAATTTTTCCAGAATTGCGCTCGCGCCAAACTTTCCCTTTCTATTCTCTTGTAAAATTCTTTCGGCCTTTTCAAACTCTTCTGGCCTCAAACTTAATAGAGTGTATTGATCGAGGATTTCAATACACCTATGGGTAATTTCCTGAAATTTTTCAGACGTAACACCATGTCCAATCTCTTGATCTGATACATCAATCAGCGGTGTTTGACTGCCAGGAATGCGTGATTCGTCGATCATAAAATTCACTTTGTTCTTTTTGGACCTGGAGGGAATTCCGCGGTCGTACCATCCACTGGATGGTATTTCCCTTGCCCTGGGCAGCGTTCAAACTGCCACCGGCAGTTCGATCGGCACAAAAACTGCCGACATGCTGTCGTTGTTTTGTTGCTGCCCGTTCGATTCCCACCATTTCTAAATTCACTGCGTTTATTTTTGGACCTGGAGGGAATCGAACCCTCAACTAATCCATGCCATGGATTCGTGTTACCATTATACCACAGGCCCGTGGTGGACGGCACAGGATTCGAACCTGTGACCTATCCGATGGACATCGGCCCGCTCTAATTTACCCCGCCCAAGGCGGGGCAAGCTGAGCTAA
>OBEQ010309717.1_pt1 | contig 55067 bp, 71 predicted proteins | sample 1670901 | NCBI WGS metagenome assembly OBEQ01 (sample SAMEA104232315, study PRJEB22302) | groundwater metagenome | biome: forest; feature: aquifer; material: groundwater | place: USA | collected 2011-08-07 | depth 5.4 m
CTCGGAGGTTCGAATCCTCCTCTCTCCGCCAAATCGTTGTAGTTCGTTTCTATCTTTCCGTTGATCATGGAGAGGTGTCTGAGCGGCTGAAAGAACACGACTGGAAATCGTGTAGGCTCCACAAGGGCCTCCTGGGTTCAAATCCCAGCCTCTCCGATTTCGTGCTATGATAGATTTCTCGTCGAACAAGTTTCGACCAACACATTGGAAGGGGATCATCAGGGGGAACCCGGGGTGTTGTGGGTTCCCCCTGATAAATGAATCCGACTCCCGCGATCGAACAGGAAAGCCCTTGCTCGTGTCTCAACAAGGTCGGGTCACTCCCGGCCGCGTGTCGGATTCATTTGCGCTCGTAGCTCAGCCCGGATAGAGCACTAGCCTGCGGAGCTAGGTGTCGCGCGTTCAAATCGCGCCGAGCGCACCATTTTGAGGCGTCGCGTGCCGCTCATTGACCGCATCTACATGGGGGAGGCGCTGAAGGAGGCCCGCAAGGCCCTCGAGGCGGGCGAGGTGCCGGTCGGCGCGGTCGTCGTCCACCGGCGCCAGCTCATTGGGCGGGCCCATCACCAGACTCATGCGTTGAACGACCCCACGGCCCATGCCCCAATGATTGCGATCACGCAGGCCGCGAACGCCCTCGGGAGCCGGTGGTTGAAGTCGGCCACCCTGTACGCGACCGTAAAGCCGTGCCCGATGTGCGCCGGGGCGCTGACCCTGGCGGGTGTGGAGCGTGTGGTCTACGGCGCGCCCGCGCGGGCCTCGCGCCGTCGCCGGGCCGTGGCGCTGCGGGGCCGTGTGCTTCCGTCGGAGTGCACCGCATTGCTCGTGGCGTACCAACGCCGCCGCCGGCAGCGCCAGCAGTTGACTATGGAGAGGTGCCGGAGTGGCTGAACGGAGCGCACTGCTAATGCGCTAGGCCTCTAAAGGGCCTCCTGGGTTCAAATCCCAGCCTCTCCGCCATGATTTCCGGACAACGATGAGGGGTTCGTGAGTTATCTCGTATTCGCCAGGAAATTCCGTCCGCAGCGGTTCGAGGATCTGCTCGGGCAGGAGGCGGTCGTCACCACCCTGCGCCGCGCGATCGAGCAGCAGCGCATCGGCCAGGCCTACCTCTTTGCCGGCCCGCGCGGCACGGGGAAAACCTCCACCGCCCGCATCTTCGCGAAAGCCCTCAACTGTGAGAAGGGTCCTACGCCGACCCCTTGCAACAAATGCTCCGGGTGCATCGAAATCACCGAGGGGCGATCCCTCGACGTGATCGAGATTGACGGCGCCTCGAACCGGCAGATCGAGGATATCCGCGCCCTGCGGGACAATGTGAAGTTCGCCCCGGTGAAGGGCCACTTCAAGATCTACATCATTGATGAATTCCACCAGATTACGAACGATGCGTTCAACGCCCTCCTCAAAACCCTTGAGGAGCCGCCGGCCCATGTGAAGTTCATCTTTGCGACGACCGCCCCGCATAAGGTGCCACCCACCATCCTCTCCCGTTGCCAACGCTACGAGTTCAAGCGGTTTTCGCAGGCGGTCCTTCTCGAAAAACTCCAGCAGATTGCGAAGGCGGAGAAGATCAAGGCGCCGGCCGAGGCCCTCGAGGCGATTGCCCGCGCCGCCGCCGGCTCCCTGCGCGATGCGGAGTCGCTCCTTGACCAACTGGCCGCGTTTGGGAAGGGGGCCGTGCAGATGGCCGATGTGCAGGCGCTCCTCGGCGTTGTCGAGGATGAGCTGCTGAGCCGCACGATTGACGCGATCGTCCAGCGCCAGCCGCTGGCAGCCCTGGCGGTCGTCTCCCAGTTGACCGATGCCGGGCGGGATCTCACGCAATTCCTCATGGCCCTCATCGGCTACGTGCGCCACCTGATGGTGGCACAGCTCGGGGATGCCGGCCGCGACCTTGCTGGTGTCACGACGGATCTGTGGCAGCGGCTGACCACGCAGGCGGGGGCATTCAGCGAGGAAGAACTATCTTACTTGTTCTACCTGCTCGTCGGCGCGCATGAGTTGATTCGGCGCGTGGGAGATGGCCGTACGTTGCTCGAGGTGACGCTGATCCGCGCCAGCCGGCGGGAGCCGGTGGCCAGGATTGGGGAGCTCATCCGGCAATTGGAGCAGGGGGCCCCGGCCGCGGCTCCGGCGTCGTCGGGACGCATGGCGCCCCCCGCGCCGTCCCCGCGGGCTGCCGCACCCACGCCCGCGCCCCCTCGGCCTGCCGCGCCACCGAACCTCACCCCACGCCCCTCGACACCACCTGCCACTCCCCGCGCCCAGGCCACCGAGGAGCCGGCGACTGCTTCGGCCACCATCACCGAGTCGGCCGCCACGCCCGCGCTGGCCCTGGAATCGTTGCAGGCCCAGTGGCCCGATGTCATGGCTGCGATCCAGCAGCGGAAGATCTCCACCGCCGCCTATCTGCTCGAGGCCCAACCGATCGCGGTCGCCGGCGATCGCCTGACGATCGGATTCCCCAGGGAGTTCCTGTTCCACAAGGAGGCGCTCGAGCGGCCGGAACATCGCAGCGCGATCGAGGAGGTGTTGCAGCAGGTGACCGGCTGGACCGGACGCGTCCTGGTTGAAGTGGTAGATGGATTAGCGGCCGCCCCGCGCTCCACGCTCGTCGAAGAACCGGTCGTGGAGGCGCCGCCCCCTCCGGTCGTGGACATTCCACCAGTGATTCGCTCGGCGGCCGAGCTGTTCGGCGGGCGGGTCAACCCCCCGCGCCGATAGCGAGCCCCCCCATGCCTGGCCTCGCGGGACCCATGGAGATGTTGGTGGCTGAGCTGACCAAGCTGCCGGGTATCGGCCCCCGCACCGCGGAGCGACTGGCGTTCTACATTCTTCAGAGTCCCCGCGAGCAGGTGCAGGCCCTCGCCCGCGCCCTCATTCACGTCAAAGAAGCGATCGGCTTCTGCGAACTCTGCAATAATCTCGCTGATCAACCCCACTGCGCCATCTGTCGCGATGCTCGTCGAGAGACCGACCTCCTCTGCGTCGTCGAGCATCCACGGGACATCGTGGCCATCGAGAAGGCCGGGGGATTCCGCGGGCTCTACCACGTTCTGCTCGGGGCCCTCTCGCCCCTCGACGGGATCGGCCCGAAGGATTTGAAGATTGCCGGGCTCGTGGCGCGGGTCAAGAGTGGCCAGTTCCGCGAAGTCATCCTCGCCATGGACTCCGACACCGAGGGGGAGACCACGGCCCTCTACCTCGTCCAGCAGTTGAAGCCCTGCAAGGTCCGGCTCACCCGCGTGGCCCAGGGGCTCCCGATGGGGAGCCATGTGCAGTACGCCGATCAGGCGACGCTCAGCCGCGCGCTCGAGGGCCGACGGGACGTGTAGCCATGCACCGCGAGCGGGAGCAGATGGTCGCGCAGCAGATCGAGGCGCGCGGCATCCGCGATCCCCGCGTGTTGGCCGCACTCCGCACGATTCCCCGCGAGCCGTTTGTCCTTCCTGACGATCAGCCCCGTGCCTACGAGGATCGCCCGCTCTCGATTGGCGAGGGGCAAACGATCTCCCAGCCCTACATCGTGGCCCTGATGAGCGAGCTGGCCGACCTCGAGCCCGGCGACCGGGTGTTGGAAATCGGCACTGGCTCCGGCTACCAGACGGCGGTGCTGGCCGCGCTCGCCGGGCCGGAACAGGTTTACACGATTGAGCTGGTGCCGGCGCTGGCAGCCCGCGCCCGCGATCTCCTGGAGGCGCTCGGCGATGCCGCCGTCCATCTGCGCGTCGGCGATGGCGCGCGGGGGTGGCCCGAGGCCGCCCCCTTCGACGCGATCGTCGTCACTGCCGCCGCCCCCGAGGTGCCGCCCGCGCTCCTGGAACAGCTCGCCCTCCGTGGCCGCCTGGTGATCCCGATCGGCCCCGCCGGCCTCCAGCAAACCCTCCGCGTCATCGAACGCCTCTCCGAGTCCGCCTTCGACAGCCGCGACGTGATCCCCGTTGCCTTCGTCCCCCTCGTCCCGCCTCCGTCGGTGTGATAAAATAACCCCGCGCGTTGTTTCGTTCCCCGGTAGCTCAGTTTCCGCCACCGAGCGTGGCGGACCCGCCACGGTCTGTGGCGGGGGTAGAGCGAGGGCGATGAGTGCGTATACGGTCTATGTGTTGCGGAGTATGAAGAACGGTCGACGCTATGTCGGCATGACCAGCCACGCTGTTGAAGAACGGTTGCGTCAACATCATAGCCGGTCCACGCAATGGACTCGGCAGAATGGCCCGTTTGAGCTAGTGCATCACGAACAATTTCCAGAGAGGGTTTCTGCCCAGCGCCGCGAACGATTCTTGAAATCTGGCCACGGACGAGCGTTTCTCAATAGCATCATTCCCCGGTAGCTCAGTTGGTAGAGCGGCTCGCTGTTAACGAGCATGTCCCAGGTTCGAGTCCTGGCCGGGGAGCCATCTTGAACAAAAGACAGAACCTCCTTGTTAGAGGGGTAGGGAGTTTCTACGATGGGGAAGGTATAGCTGACGGAGATAGTCGGTAGATTTACTTCGACTCGCTTGATGAAAGAACGGAGGCAGCTTTTCCGCTCCCACAAACTTGCATGGTCTAGCAGATCGTGGAGTGATTCTACATACCGCCCAACCTCCCAAGAGGTTGCTTGAATTTCCTCCTGAAATAGTTGGCTCTCTGTTTCTTCCTTCCGTTTCTCTAGCTCTTCGATTTGAAGCAGATGCTCACGAATCCGTGGGCCGAGTTCCTGCATCGTAAGTTTTTCTGTTTCCAAGGCATCATAAAGTCGATCAAGCCTGGCTCGGCGCTCTCGGAGTTGATTTTCTAGATCACGAGTTTTTCCTTGCACCTCGTCTTTGCTCACAGTGATTTCTTCATTTACCATCTGGACGAGTTCCAGGAGGTTCGCCTCCGTCAATATGTTTTGCTTAAGCCGTTCGACAACAAACGCCTCAAGCTTTTTGGTAGGAATCAGCTTAGCGTTGCAGACCTCTTTGCCCCGCTTCAAGTAGTTGTTGCACGCATAATAGTGATGCTGGCCCGATTTGGCTGAGCAGGCGGTCATGCCTCTCCCACATTTCCCACAAGCTACCAGCCTACTTAGGAGATGATTGCTGCCTAGTGCTCTCGGTGAAGTTACCTTGGGCGCTCGCTCAGCCAGTAGCCGTTGCACCTTTTGGAAGGTCTCCTTATCCACGATGGCCGGAAAGGCATTTTCAACCTGAACGATTTCCTCAGGGGAGGAAGGATTCCCTTGCTTGGATTTATCCCTGAATTTTCCGAAGACGAGTAGGCCTGTATAAGTTTCGTTGGTAAGGACATAGTAGACCGCAGACTTGCCCCACCGTTTTCCTAAGCGAGTTGTTAGCCCTTCTCGGCTGAGTGCATAGACGATCTCTTTAGCCCCCATTCCCTGCAAGCACATCTGGAATATCCGCTTGACGATGGATGCTTCTGTTTCGTGGATGGCTAGTTTTACCCGTTCGGCATTTCCATCCTGGACGCGGATAGTTCTGTATCCAAATGCCCGATAACCTCCGTTGAGGTATCCTCGCCGAGCGTTCTCCCGCATGCCCCGAATCGTGTCTTGAGAAAGATTGTTGGAGTAGAACTCATCTACCACTTCGATCATGCCCTCTAGCATCTTTCCGGCAGGGGATTCATCTACCGGCTCGTTGATAGAGATGACCTGTACGCCTCGTTTTCGGAGCAGCGACTTGTAGATAATACTGTCCTCTCGGTTGCGGGCAAATCGGGAAAGCTTCCATACAAGAATGGCCTCAAATGGGCGTTGCTTCCGTCTGGCGGCTGAGATCATCTCCTGAAATTTTGGGCGATCTGCTGTTCTAGCACTTTCCGCCTCGTCCACAAACTCGTGAGCCACTTGCCACCCATGCTTAGAAACATATTCCCGAAGGGCTTTCAACTGGGCTGGGATGGAGAGGTCTTTCTCAGCTTGCTTTTCAGACGAGACCCTGGCGTAGAGTGCGACTTTCATTTTGCCCCTGGGGAGGTTCTGGCTTTCACCCACGCTTCTAGTACCCTCTTAGAAAAAATCGGATGCCCTCTTAATTTAGCGACACAAGGGAGAGCCCCCTCATTAACCAGTTTCTTTACGTGAACCTCTGAACAGATTAGAAATTCCGCAGCTTGGGAGAGGTCGAGAAAGGAATCTTGGAGATCAATTGTGCCCTGGCCTGGGATTGTGATTTGAGTAGGGGGTGACCATTCTGGTTTTCCCCACGCCTCGGCATCCAGTAGGTCTTCTTGAGCCAGTTTCTTAAATATCCTTAACTCCATTAACTGGGGAGGGTACAGGAGTTGTTTTCCGGTAATTGCTTCGTAGAGTTCAACGAGGGCCTTCTTGGCAACTAGGGGGAGCTTCTTGAAGTACATTTTGTTCCGAAGCCGTGGATGGTGTGTCAGGAATTCAAAGGCAGATTCAATGATTTCTCGTTCGGTCTGAGAGGTTTCTTCTTCAAGATACCCCGCCTTCGCCATTAGTTCCCGTGCGGTGATTTCAAGGATGGGAGCAAGTTTTTTCAGAATGGCAGGGGTGGGGGGCTTTCGTTTCTCACGCTCTACTTGAGACAGATAGCCAGTCGCTACCTTCGCAAGTCTGGATAATTCTCGAAGAGATAATCCCCGCTTTTCTCGGAGTTCTCGGAGATAGCTGCCAAAGTTTTCCATTTCCCTCATCCGATCTTTTTTGTGAACTCTAAGACATTGACAGAGAACGTTTGGAGAGCCATCATAGTGTCGTTTCCTAGAGAGAATGTTACCATGAACACTAAGAACAGTTCAAGAGTAAAAATTTGCCTCCTCAAAAAGCCAATACTTGAAGCAGCCCGCCGGCATGGGTGGGGTCTTAAAGGATTAGCTGGTGAGTTGGAAATTTCCAAGAGCTATCTTTCGATGCTCCTGAATGGGCGACGCAATGCCACCGGAGCATTGATAGCCCGCCTTTCCGAAAAGTTTCCAGAGCTGCGGGGCAAACGTTTTTATAGCCCGAAGTTGAGAGTGCGCGCTCATGGATAACGCCACACTGATTAACCGAGAAAAGGGGTTGCGATCTTTAGCTCGAATCATAGCTCAACAGTATTTAGAAGATCGTCTACGCAGGTCTCCACTCGCCGACTTTCTATCCAGATTATTCCCGTTGCAGAACGGTCTGCTTCTAAGCCCTTGGACGATCCAGAATCCTGCCCTCTGTTTTTATCTGTTTGGCTTTGTTCCCCTCCGTCTCGGCGAATGGTCTTATGCGATCCCAACTCTTAGCGGAGAAGGAGGTGATGATCTTGGGCAAGGGAGTGTTCTTACTTCAGATACGCATGCCTTCTAAGTCTTACCAGAGGGCGCACCGTTTGGCTGAGGAGCACGAACTCTCGCTCAACCGGCTTGTCCTCAGGAGCCTACGGCACTTTGAGCGATGCAAGGTAATTGAGGATAAGTCCGAAGAGCAAGCCAAAACTAAGAAAGGGGGTGATTCCTAATGGCATACGACCTGGAGCCCGATGAGGTGCTGAAGTTCCTGGAGGATTTTATCAAGGAGAACGACATCGGCGAGAACCAGCACGTCTCGTCTCTCCTTGAAGCCCTAGCAGAAGCAACCGAGGGGGCCGAGGAAGAAGAGGATTAACCTGATAAAAATCCACCACCTCGTGCAAGGCGGTGGATGTCTGCGCTTACATGAACCTAAGAGGGTTTTTGGATTTTAGATTTCGTGGCCGGTTTTGCTCCCCACCCTCCTGTGGTTCAAGAAAAATGGAGGTCAAGATGAATGAGTTCCGCATTCTCGTAGAACTCAGGAAGATGGAACGGGGCAATCTCAAGGCCTTTGCCGATGTAACAATTCCTTCTGAAGTAGGAGAAATTACCCTACGTGGTTTCAGGGTGGTGCAGAAGGCCGGTGAAGAGCCGTGGGTTGCGTTTCCCAGCAGCAGTTACACCAAGAATGGTCAGATCATCAACAAGACCATTGTAGAAGTCTCACGAGGTCTCAAACGCCAGATCGTTGATGCGGTGATGGCGGAGTTTAAACGATCTGGTGCTCATTCTGATGAGCTTCCCGTCTGACCTCAACGCCTCTGTCAGCGGAAAGGGGGCGTACGGCAGGAGTGCTGCCGCCGGCGGGGTGGGTTTTGCTTTCCCACCCCTGCCGGTGCCCCAAGAAAAAGAGGCGTCAAGGCATTGTCATGGCTCGTGATTATATCCTGAAATCAGACCGCCCTTCTTCACTTGACCTACAACAGCATAATCGCAACAACTTTTGCGGGCGTTGGTCAGTGAAAGGGCAAGTACAAGATGAGGGGCAGGGGCGGTGGCACTATGCACGGCTTGGCTGCAAGCGCTGGCCCTGTCCTCGTTGCGGCCCCAAGAAAGCGAGACGCCTCCGCCATGCCATCATTGAGAAGGCGGTTGAGAAAGACCTGCGGCGTTTCCTGACCCTAACGCTCGATCCCTCTACTTGTACTCCTGAGCAATCAATTGCCTATATAAGACAGTGCTGGAATAAGTATAGGACGTACCTTAAACGTAAGTTCGGCGTGGCGGTTTCTTACATTGCTATTTTGGAACTTCAGAAATCGGGCTACGCTCACCTTCATATCCTGGTAGATCGCTACATTGATCAGCGATGGATTTCTGAGACGTGGCGGGCCGTAGGTGGTGGAAAAATCGTTTTCATTACCCAAGTTGATATTCACCGGATCGCGGCCTATCTATCCAAATATCTGACCAAGGAACTGCTCCTGGCGGGTTTTCGGCCTCGCCAGCGGCGTTATACCACCTCGCGGGACATCATTCTCTTCGTCAAGCAACCTTCCGGAACCTGGGCTTTGTCAAAAATGTCGGTGGAGTTCTTGTATTTGAAGGCGCGAAGGGAAGTTTTGGAAGAAGTCCGGGATGAGGGTGGAACCCTACGCTGGTTCACGACGAGGGAGGAGGTGGATATTGGCCTTGTGCGGGGCCTCTTCTCCCAAGGTGCGCCAAATTCCAGACATTCGACCGCGACAAATTTTGTGCGACAAATTCCAGAGCGGTAAAAAGGAAAATGCGGTGTCAAATTCAAAAGTTGGAATTGGCGCGAGGGATCGCTGGCTTAGTTTAAGTCAAGCGGCCCGTGCCTTGGGTTTGAGCAAGCGCACCTTATGGCGGGCTCGTGCATTGAACTTAGTACCTGTCAGGCTAGATTTTGAGAGTATGCGCCACTATGTCCTCTGGTCTAGACTAGTACGAGCTCCACTGCTGACTTTAGGAAAGGCCGCTAAACTCTGCGGTCTTCGGTATGAAACTCTTAGGCGGTGGGCACAGAAAGGGCGGCTGAAATGCTGGCGGGTAAGGTTCCCTTGGGGCGGAAGGGGCTATCGAAGAACCTCGTATCTTGAGGCACTTCGAGCAGTAAGGCGGTACCGTCGCAAGGCCATACGCCTTCGTTTAACCATCAGATGATTTCGTGTACAGAAACTGATCAGGGTACTTTACAGCGATTACCCGTTACCTTTTACTTTCGATAGGGAAGCACTCAAAGATACGCTTAGAGATCGAGAGGATAAGCTGAGCATCCTTTAATTCCCGCCGTTTGAGTACCCGCCGAAGCTCCCGCAGCGTTTCCCCACCCTTCTTCGATTGATTCTCATCTCCCAAGAATAGCTCGCTCAGGTGTACCCCTAGCGCGTCGGCAATGCGGTCAACGACCTGAATAGTTGGGCGGCCTTCGCCGCGCTCAATCAGGCCAATGAAGTTATCGCTCAAGCTAGCTTTCTCTGCCAATTCGGCTTGAGTAAGCCCTGCCTGGCGTCGAACGAGACGAATTCGATTCCCTATCTGCTGGTAAGGATTCCTCATGGATATCACCCTTACCGGATAGGGTAACAACCCTCATACCGCTATACCACAAACCGTCAGTATGTATTTAATGATATAATACACTCCAGTGATTATTATTTTTGGGATAATGGCCTACCGGGGAGGGGCTTTTATTTGTACGGAAGGGAATAACTTATCAGGATTTAGAGGTTTTAATGCGCGAGGAAGGTACGGTGTCTAAGAAAAGACAAATAGCAGCCGAAGCTAAAAAGCTCATAGCTTTTATGGGGAAAAATGGGATTTGTGCTGAATGTCCTTGTTGTGAGGAAATCTTTTTTCTAAGAGATGCCGGTTTATTTTATTTAGATGCTTTTACTCCTGAGGCAAAGGATATCTATAAACGGAGCTTGTTGGAGCAGCAGCAAAAGAGAAAGGAGATTCGGGAAGAAAGGAATTCGATTTCTCAAAGATCAGAAATAGGAGCCAAGGCGGTCAATATTGGTTCTGTTCTGGAGAGGATTGCTCCTGTCCTTGATGGTTTTCATTTTGACCGAAGTGATTGTCGGTCGCTATTTGATCCGATTGACTACATTATATTTGATGGGCTGACTAGAAAAGGTAATGTGGAGAGGATCGTTTTCGTAGAGATAAAAACGGGAGACGCTCAATTGATATCTGTTCAAAAGGAGATCCGTTCATTGGTTAATTCTAAGCGCGTTCTTTACGACACCTATCAAGTATAAAAGCTTTGAAATGGCGATAGAGTCCGACCTAATTACGCTGCTTGCGCTTCAAAGACAGATCTTTGGTGTATGTCCTCAATCGGGGATCTTTTTTCGGTTAAGTGATTGCAAGATATTTCTTAAGCGGCGTCCTCTACCTGATTGGATGGATGAACTTGAACGCGAAGAGTCGCTGCTCGCACTCGCGGAGGATAGACTTTCGGAAAAGGAAGAGGGGTTGCGTAAGGTGGCAAGGTTAAAAGGTCGTCGGCTTGCTCGGCAAACCGTAGAAAAGATTGATACTGTATTTAGTCCGAAGAAACTAAATCCAGATGACGCTAAGGTGATTTTTAACCCGATCGATTATATCGTTTTTAACGGAATGAAACAACCTGGTGGCCATATTAAGAATATTATTCTTTTAGATGGGCAAGCTAAAAAGGAATCGCATCCGAATGTCCAAAGAAGTATCAAGCGGGCGGTTGCTAAGCGATATTACGAGTGGCAAACGTTAAGAATTAGAGATAGCGGCCAGATCGAGGTTGTTTGAACTAAGAGCTGGAAGTGTAAGTTTGTGGGTGAGCTGAGAAACGATTAAGTTCGGAGTATTAATGCTGGGGCATTCTAATCAGGACGTCCAGGCCAAGGCAAAGGCAGCCGTGGCCTGGTGCGCTGCTGTGAGCAAGACCACCAAGAAGTCTTGGGAATACAAACTCATTCTTCATGATGCCATCCAACCGGAGCTAAGTTTTCGAGGCGTTGTCTCGACCGCAATTTCTGTTGAGCCAACTACCCCTCACCCTTCTATTCGCTGACAGGGATCAGTTCAAGAGGTAAGATATCCCCAACAAGCGAAGGTCAACCAATGACTTCTTACGATACCCTCCTGTCTCTGTTTTCACGTCCTCGACGGAAAGTCTTCATTTCATACTACAAGGGAGACAAGGTTTGGCTCGATCAGTTTGTCAAACAGTGGGGCCCAGACGGCGAAGGCGTTTTTACACCCAAGGCATTGGGCGTCAACGATGATGATTTTGTTGATAGCGATGATCCTAAGTATGTCATGTCGCAGATCAGAGAGAAGTACCTTGAGGACTCAAGTGTAACAATCATTTTAGTCGGCTCGTGCACTCATAGCCGTCGTTATGTAGATTGGGAGATCAAAAGTTCTCTTCGACAGGTACTCGGTGGTCTTCCAAATGGGTTAATCGGCGTCCTGCTTCCTCCGCGCACCTCCGCTTACCGACCTGAGCGGTTCAGGTTGAATCAGGAGAGCGGATATGCCACGTATCATTTCTACCCAAGGTCTGCCGATGAACTTAGGGGTTGGATAGAGAACGCGAACGATACAAGGGTGAATCGTGCAAGACTGATTATCAACTCACAGGACATGATGAAGTACAATGCTAAGTGTCAGATATGCGGGATCGTTCACAGTACGTAAAGGGCAGACATGGACAGAGAAGAAAGACAAGTAAGGCACTTGGAAGCCATTCAGGGTGTGGTTAATCGGCTTGCCCAGAACTCATTCGCTCTGAAAGGTTGGTCGGTGGTGTTGGTAAGCGCCCTTTTTGCTTTAGCGGCAGATAAGTCCAAACCAGTCTTTGCCATCCTTGCGTGTGTCCCCGCATTTGCGTTTTGGATTTTAGATGGGTACTTTCTTTGGCAGGAGAGGCGCTTTCGTGCGCTGTACGACCATATGCGATTGTTGGAAGAGACGAAGAGGCCGGACGAGTTCTTTTCAATGGACGCATCTCCATTTGTCGGAGCAGCCGGTTCCTGGTTAGATGCTATGTTCTCAGGAACTTTGATCCCTTTCCACGGGGTGATTTTGTTTGTCATCTTGCTGGTGATGTTGGTGCTTAGATCGGTGAGGTAGCTATGGCTAGAAAAGTTCTTTTTGCGTTCCACTAGCAAAATCACAAGGCAGGGAGAACTGAAATTAAAATGAGGCGAAATCAGATCGTCCTTGGCTTCGTAATCAGCATTGCCTCGGTTCTTGGAGTGTGGGCTGCGCAGGGAAATCTTCCCCATGAGGCAGACTGGCAATATTCAGAAGGTGTCTCAGTGCAGCTTGGGGTTAGAGATAAGAACGGCGATTCAGCGAAGTACAAGGCATTATTTACGGTGAGAGCTAAAAGTGGCAGGAAATACACATGCGAAAAGGATGTGGAAGGCAATCAGTTGGGATATGTGTATTTTCCGGAAGACTTTAAAGTGTATGGTGAACCAGGGGAATATACCTGGAAGTGTTTTGTCAACGGGAACGTCGTAGCGGATGGCAGGTTTAGATTAACTACTGTCAAAACCTATTCTGACCGAGCTACTGTAATACGGGAATAAGAATTTTGTAAGATTCCAGAAACACAAAGACTCCTAGACGTCCCCAATGCCAAACAGCGGCTATTAAACCACAGGATCATTAAAGCTAGGACAATAAAGCCCCATATTTTATGAGCATACGAACTGGAGAATCATGAAGATGTTGATATCTATACTCCTTGGGATATTTTTCCTTGCGTTGGCAGGAATCGTCGTCATTTTCTTGAAGCGTGGGGCTGACAATGCGGACATGACAGGCATTGCGATTGCTGTTCAAGCGATTGCTACCGTGGTGTTGGTAGTCGTTAACGTGGCTTTGGTGAAAGTAACTTGGATTTACGTTGATGAGGTGAAACGAGGGAGAGAGTCGCAGGAAAGCACCTCCAAGATTTACATTGATGAATTACAAGAACAGCGCAAGCAGCAGCTACGGCCTTATCCGTCCCCGCTTTTCTACTGGGCTCCCGATATTGGAAAGTTCATGTTTGTGCTTAAGAATGTAGGATTAGGCCCGGCGCGGGACATCGAATATTCCTATGAGCTTGTTGGAGATGATGGACAGAATGTACCCCACACCGGTAAGTGCTCAGTCTTAGCTGCTGGCGATGAGTTCGGCGATCTGTCGCCTTTTGCAAGTGAGCACATGAACGCAAAGAATAATAATGTGATTGGAAGTTTAAGATATAAGGATATTTTTGGAACGCAGTTTACCGACCACTTCCAGCTAAATCTCAGGGAGCTGACAAACAATCCACCTCCCAGCAAGCATGCCGAGGAGCGTCGGAAGCGGATACGAGAGGCACAAAAGTATTGAGTGGCGGCCTCGTAAAGTCTGTTGCTATAGTAATGGCTAGTCCCCGCCCTTAGCGCACGAATTCAAATCTAAGGGTTCGCAAAGCGTACAGGCGGGGGGAGCCATTATTGTGTTGGAGAGGCTGGTCATTCGCGTCATCGTTTGGCAAGACGTAGGCGGTACTGACCGATGAAACAGATGAGAATCCTCAGTGCGTCTTTGGGGCTGGCCCTACTTGTTGGCCACCCAGGGATCGCCCAAACGTTGCCTGATGGGAACGTTCCTGCTTTGCAGTATTTCCCATTGATCAGGGGTAATGTCTGGACTTACCAGGGCGTTGTCGCGTGGACTGATAACTCTGGGAAGGTGCGACAGGAGCGGCTCACTTTCCAGATGAAGGTAACGGATGTCTATCGGCGCGGGCCTATGTGGTTGGCCGTGCTCCAAGGACATCCGGTAGACTCAGCGTGGTATGAGAAAGGCAAACCGCCATCCCATAGTGCCTACCTGTGCATCGGTTATCAAATTTACGAGCTCGATACGCAGCGGACAACGGAAGTCATTCGTCGCTTACAAGACCCCAGGGATAGCCTGATCAATCTGATATCCGAAGAGGAACTAGCGTTCGATCTTCCCCTGCTTCCAGGCAAACGTTTTGGGAGCACGTCTCAAGTTGCACGGGATGACGGTCGATACCAATGGGCTGTGCTAACTCAACCGCAGGGGGCATCTAGCGATGAGAGCGAGTTGCTTAACGATACCCTGCCTGCCCATATACGGCTTCGGTTTAAGCCAGGTATCGGGATCACGAGCTATGAGTACGTCCATCATGGTACGACCGCAGAGTCTTATCTAACGTTGGTAGGGTTTACTCCTGGGCAGGTTAGGAACCGATAGGTGATGCGGTCGCTAGATCAAGTTGAAGGTTGCGGTAAAGGCTCTTTCTTTTAACCAGGCGGGGAGCTTGCACTTCTAAATTTTTCGGTGACACACCAACATGAGTTTGCCTAAGAAAATTCATAAGGGTAGAGTTATTGCGGCGAGCGTTTATTTTCTCCTCGGCGTCGTACTCTTGTCTTCTGGTAGCATCTGGACGTTTGTTCGGGAGTTGATCATGGCGATCAGTCCGATATTTAACAAGTGGTGTATAGCGTGGTCCGCTATAGGAATTAGCGCAGCCCTCTTTAGCACTAGAACTGACAAGGCCCCCTCCGGTTTCTTGGTTTACTATGTTCTCTACTACGGGTTTGCTTTGGCTGCCGTTTCGATTGCCGCATTTGTGACAGCATCCAAAATCTTTAACTCCTCCAGTCAAGGTATCGAATTCCAAGCTGCGGCAGCCTTGGTAGGTTTGGTGGGTGGTTTCTCAAGCCCCCGGCTACATGACATAGCACTGAGCAGGGCTAGTAAGTAACATAGCCTTTGGAATTCGAACCGCAAGGTTCGCAAAGCGTACAGGCGGGGAGCGTAATGTTAGTACAGCAGCAGTTTTCGGAAGACCTTCTGCGCAGAACGCTTGAGTTCTGGCAACCTTATTCGAAAAAACCGCTCACCGTGGCGGACGCCGAGGAAATCTTGACCAATGTCGGGAATCTCCTCGATTTACTAGAGAGGTATGCTAGAGAAGAACAGATGGGCAAGGCTACCGAAGAACGCTCTCAGCATATGCCGCCCAGTGTCCGGGGGCCGAAGAAGACATGTAGCCTTAGGAAGTGGTATTTACAGCGAGGGATTTCAGTACCAAAGAGCAGTGCTTGAGATTAAAGTGTGATCGCTGGTTAGCTCCTCCTAGCCCTCTCAGGCGAAGCTAAAAATCGCCGTAAAGGTTCTTTCTTTTAACCAGGCCGGGGAGCCATCTTGAACGAGGTGATCACACGTTCTTCGACGAAGCATTCCCCCCTCCGCACGGGACAATGAAATGATGAGCCACCTCGTGGGCGGGCTGGTGTTCGGCGCCATCGGGCTGTGTGCGTTCACGGTGGGGAAGCGGCGGGGGCACTACAAAACCCTGGGGCTCGGGCTCGCCCTGATGGCCTATCCGTACTTTGTGTCGAGTACGGTGGTCCTCTATCTGGTGGGCATCGGGCTCACGATCGCCGTGATGGTTTTCCGCGAATGACGGAGATCGGGTATCGGGTACGCAGGGGATAGGTTACAATCAGCATCGGCATGACAACCTGTCCCCTCGGAACCCGGTACCAATTACTACGGTGAGTGCCATGCTGAAGAGAAAAGTGGAAATTAGCACGGCGCTCGTATTGCTTGCCCTCTTCCTCGGTGGATACGCACGGGCGCAGGTCGTTCCGGACAGGCCCCCACCGGCGATTCCCACCCAGGAGCGTTTGGAGTATCAGGTCTCCTGGTTGGGTGTGCCGGTGGCCCAGCTCACCATGACGACCTCGCCGGTTGCCAACACAGAGGATATCCTCAAGTTAACGAAGGACGGGTTTCACCCGCAGGGGCTCTTGAAGCTGGATTGCCAAGCCCGCACCAACACGTACTTGGAGATGGTCTTGCCTATCCGTGTGCAGTTGGTGAGTTTTCTGGATCCGAAAAGCCGGACTCCCAGGCGATTCGAGGCCGTCATCCAGCGTCAGCAGCGTCGGCACGACAGTGCGGTCATCTTTCACGCCGACAAGAGGCAATCCTTTCACCAGCTTCCCAAAGGCCGGTCGGCGACGGTGGCCATCGGGCCGGCCACGCAAGACGGCTTGAGTCTCTTCTATTACGTGCGGACGATGCCGTGTCGGGGGGGGCAGGAGATTCCGTTGGAGGTCAGCGCCGCCGGCAGGAACTGGCAGTTACACGGGAAGATTGTTCGGACCGGCACCGTGCAGATCGACAATATGACAGCGCAGCCGGCCATTGCCGGCGAGGCAGAACTGGTCAACCCGCCGCCGTTCTTAGGCGTGAAGGTATTCGTCTGGTTCAGCGCCGACCAGGAGCGGATTCCACTCTTGGCGACCATCAGCTCCAATGTCGGCCCCGTCACCGTGGTTCTCACCCGCCGCACGGCTGGGGAGCATTCATAATGTATGAGGAGGAGACACCATGACGCCACCAATCCCGACGGGATATCACACGGTGACCCCGAGTCTGACGTTCAAGTATTCGCAGAAGGCGATCGAGTTTTACAAGAAGGCGTTCGGCGCGAACGTGTTGGACGTGTTTCCGAATCTGAACGGGCGGGGCACCATGCATGCCACGATCCAGATCGGCGAGTCGATCCTGATGATGGGCGACGAAAATCCAGGACAGAGCTGCCGAAGCGCCGAAACGCTCGGCGGCTCGCCGATCAATCTCTATATTTACGTACCCAACGTCGACGAAGCGTTCAAGCAGGCCGTCGCGGCCGGTGGCACGGTAGTGATGCCGGTGGCCGACATGTTTTGGGGAGACCGCGCGGGGCAGATCAAGGACCCCTTCGGTTACTCGTGGATGATCGCCACGCATACGCAGGATCTGACCAACGAGCAGATCCGTAAAGGCGCCGAGGCCTTTTTCGCGCAGATGGGGAAGAAATCATGACGCCAAAGGAGCCGCCGATGAAAACCATGATGAAGATGTGCCAGATGCTCGTCTCTGGGGTGTTGATCGCTCAGTTCGCCGGGTGCGGAACCCTCATGTACCCCGAGCGCAAAGGACAGAGAGACGGGCGGATTGACGCGGGCGTCGCGGTGTTGGACGGGCTGGGGTTGCTATTCTTTATCATTCCCGGCGTCATTGCCTTCGCGGTGGATTTTTCGAATGGGACGATCTACCTGCCGGGGACTGCCAGGAGTGCCGTCGATCGCGACGATCTGAAAGTGGCGCGGTTTAATCCTCGACACTCCAGCGCCGCCACGATCGAAGCGATCGTGCAGCAGGAAACTGGGCAGCGCGTCCGGCTGAACCAAGAGGGGATGGAGGTCTCTCGCGTTGCCTCCCTGGAGGAAGTGCAGAAGCGTTTGCGCCTCGCATCGAATACGAAGAGGGACGTGACATGAGCGAATCGGAGAGCAAACACGAGCAGCTCTTAAAACGAGCCCAGTTGTGGATTGCCGTGCTGGTCGGGGTGGTGACGCTGGCAGTCGGCCTCTACAATGCCAAGAATCTCTTTCTGACCAAGAAAGGACCGGGCGGCGTGACCGTGGCAGTCCGCGCGGCCAACAACGGCCAACCCGTTCCGCGTGCCACCGTCGAGCTCTCGACCCTGCAGGGCGGCGTGGTGGCGTCGGCTGAGACCGGCGCTGATGGGGCGTACGGCCGGCAGGGCCTGGACCCCGGCAGCTACACGCTGAAGGTGGCCAAGGCCGGGTTTGACCCCGCCACCCTCGTGGTGACGGTCGAGCCGGCCCATACCGCGGAGCTCACCGTCCGGCTGGCCGCCTCCTCCAGCCAGATCGGATCTGCCGTGGAAGAGGTCGGGGCGTCGTGGATCAAAAAGCTCGGCACTCCCCAGTCCTCGTCCGATCACAAGACGCCGAAATAAGGAGGAGCCCGCGTGACGACAGCATGGTGCCATCAGGAGACGCGTCGATTCTTTCTCGGTGGGATGCGATTCTTTTTCGGGGTCTGGTTGCTTTATGTGGGGCTCTGGAAGTGGCTCGTCCTGGGGCCGCACACGTTTGTCGGTGCCATCACGACGGAGTTTGATAAGACCTGGTCGCCGCACCGATTGAATGTCCTGCTGGCCTGGCTCATCATGATCGCGGAGCCGGTGTTGGCCACCCTGATTCTCTCCGGCAAGAAGGCGCGCACCGCCTGGACCCTCACCGCGCTGTTCATGTTTCTGCTGACGCTCGGCCAAACCATTCTGATGAAACCCGACGTGATCGCCAACTGGCAGTACTTGGTGCTCGCCTTGGTCTGCGCCGCGCTCAGTGAGCCGGATGCTCGACGGGGTAGCGCGGCCAATTAAGATAGACATCTCTGGGAGGGCCAGACCATGAAACAACAGACATTCAATCGAGTAGCGGGTGGATTGTTTGCCGTGATCGCCGGGATGCATGCGTGGCGGCTGCTACGCGGGTGGGAGGCGGCCATCGCCGGTCACGCAGTGCCGCAGGCGGTGAGCTGGGTCGCGCTCGTACTCTTCGGCTGGCTGGCGGTGACGGCGCTCCGGTTGAAATGACGAATGCCATGACGAAGCGCGCGACCCCAGACCATCCGATCCAGGAACTCCTCGCGGCCCGGTGGAGCCCGTACGCGTTTGCCAGTCGCCCGGTGGCCCAGGCCGATCTCCACTCATTGTTTGAGGCGGCTCGCTGGGCGGCCTCCTCCTACAACGAGCAGCCGTGGCACTACCTCGTCGCCACGCAGGCGGAGCCGGAGGCCTTCGCGAAGCTCCTCTCCTGCCTTGTTGAGCCGAACCAGGCGTGGGCGAAGGCCGTGCCCGTGCTGGCGATCAGCGTGGCGCGCCTGGCGTTCACGCTCAACGGCAAGCCGAATAAAGCTGCGATCCACGATCTCGGCCTGGCGGCCGGCAACCTCACCGTGGAGGCGACGGCGCGTGGTCTGGCGGTCCACCAGATGATCGGGATCCTGCCGGACCGCGTCCGCGAGGTGTACCAGTTGCCGTCGGGGTACGAGGCGGTCACGGGCCTGGCGATCGGCTACGTGGGGGATCCGGCGCACCTGCCGGAGAAGCTGCGGGAGCGAGACCTAGCCCCGCGGACCCGCAAACCTCTGAGCGAGTTCGTGTTTAGCAGCCAGTGGGGTCATCCATTGTGGACGTCATAACGAGGAGGGTGCACATGGTGCAGTGGGATCGCCACGTGATGGCCGTGAGCGCGGCCGCGATACTCTTAATCGGTGGGGTAGCGTTCGCTGAAGGAGACAGCACCGCGCCGGCCGGCGTGCTCGTCACGCCGGAGTCAGTCCAATGGGCACCGGCGCCGGCCTCCTTGCCGCCCGGCGCCAACATCGCCGTCCTGGAGGGAGATCCGTCGAAGCCGGGCCCCTTCACGCTGCGCCTCAAATTTCCTCCGAACTATCGGGTGGCCCCCCATTGGCATCCGGCGGATGAGCATGTCACCGTGCTGGCTGGCGGCATCCATCTGGGACTCGGGGACACCTTCGAGCAGACCGGCGGTCAGTCGCTGCCGGCCGGCAGCTTCCGCGTCATGCCGGCGATGGTGCACCATTTCGGCTGGACGACGACCGAGGAGACGATCCTCCAGTTGCATGGCCAGGGGCCGTGGGAGATTCATTATCTGAACCCGGCCGACGATCCCCGGCATCCCCAGTAGACCGTTCGTTCGCCTACTGTCGCCGCCTCTTCTCCGTGACCCAGAACTCCATGCGTTTGCCCAGGAGGAGCCGAGTTTGGGCATCCAGGGCGGGCAGGGCGCTGAAGCAGATAAAGATCAGCGGGACGAAGAGCCATTCGATCGCATGGCTGATGCTCGCGCGCAGGGAGCGCCGGGTCGTCTGCTTCGGCAGCAGCGAGAGACTCAAGAGGATCGTGGTGACGAGGGAGAGGGAGGCGAGTTGGAAAATGATCGCCTGGATGCGGGGTCCGCTGTAATAGAGCACCGACCCTGAGAATTCCCGGCCGGCCACGATGGCGGGCAGCCATCCCAGCACGCTGACGAGAAAGGCCCCCGTGGCCCAGGTCACGTGCCCCTCCAGCATCTTCACGGTATGCCGGACCTTCGTGGAGAGTGAGATCCTCTTCGCCCGCAGGAATCCCCGCATCACGATCGGGAAATTTTCCACGCCCCAGGCCCACCGCCGCTTCTGCCGGTAGACGTTCAGCGCCGTGCGCCACCAGGATCCCGCCGCGGCAATATCCATCGAGAGCGTGATGTACATCGGGATGACGCGGTAGCGCCCGTCGTAGTGCAGGAAGGCTTTCCAGAAGATGGCCGAGTCGTCGGAGATCATGTCCACCGGCCAGTACCCCACGTCTACTAGGGCGTGGAACCCCATGCTGTGGCTCGAGAAGGTGACGAGCTTCTCCGGATTCGTGGCCTCGACGAGTTGCATGAAGGAGGAGCCGATATCCAGCACCCGGGCGAAGGCCGGCACCTCCCAAATATTATTGTGATAGACCGGGATGGGTTGAAAGCTCGCCCGAGTGCGATCGGGCGCGATCAGATAGTGATAGGTGAGGCAGGCAACATACTCGCGGCTGACCACGGTGTCGGCGTCGAAACAGGACGCAATCACATGGTCGAACGGGATGGCGCGGGCCTCAAAATATCGGGCCGCCTCGCGGGCCGCGTAGGTGGCATTGGCCCCCTTGACGCGGGCCTCCCCCGGTAGGCCGTCCGGATGGCGCGTGATGAGGCAGTCGAGGAACCGGCCTCGATAGGCCCGTTGCAGCTCCTCCGCCGCGCGCTGGATCGCGAGATCAGCCCGCGCTTCCACGGCTAGCACGATCAGGATCTGGTGGGAGGGAAAAGTTTGCTGAGCCAAGCTCCGGAGTCCCGGCTCCACAATCTCTCGCCCCTCGTTCGCCATCGGCAGAATGATCAGATGGAAAATCTCCTCCGAGCGGGGTGGGGGGTGGGGATGTCTGGCCAGTTGCCGGAGCGCCTGTCGGTGCAGGAGCAGGGGGATTCGCCGAACGAGCGGGGTCTGGACCATGGCTCGCTCGAGGTCCTGGAGGGCGCGATCCGGATGGTCCACGGCGCGTACCCGGGCCAGCCAGTCCGTCGTCCGTTCCAGGGAGAGCTGCAGCGATGCCAGGAGCAAAAACAGGGTCATGTAGAAAATCCGGAGAATCCAGTAAAGGTCAAAAGCGATCACGATCGCCGCGGCGAGGATCGGCTTCCAGAATGAGAGGATCAACATCCCGAGCAGAATGGACCAGCTGATCGCCCCGGGCAGGATCTCCAGCGCCCGTTGGAGGAACTGCTCCCGTCCCTGCAGGTGATACTTGGAATAGCGGAAGTTCATGGCGCGTCAGCTTTCTGGGAGAGCGGTGTGCGCGGAACGAGCGCGACCGCGCAGAGCCGGCCGCTCGGCCGATCGAGGTAATAGATGGTTCCGCTTCGCTCCGCATAGACCATCCCTCCGGCGCCGCGGACCTCGAACAGGTGCTGGGGTGGTGGCAGGCCGAGGGTGTCGACATCGAGCAGGAAGAGGTCCTGACGGTCCCGGAACAGGATATGGGACCCGTCAGCGACCCAGAAGGCCTGCTGCAGATCTCGGCCATGCTGGTACACCCAGGTGAGTGTGGGCCCCCGCTCAAAGATCTTCGGGTCGTCCGGCGCTCTCGCGAAGTCGAGGACCCCAATCCGCCCCTTCTGCCAGATCAACAGCCGTTCGCGCGGGGCATCAAAGGCCGTCCCACGCACCCCCCGCTCCACGAACCGATAGGGCAGGCGGTTTGTCAGGAGCTCACCCCGTTCCCCGATGAAAACGAGCAGGGTGTTGGACAGGACCTGGATCTGAAACAGACCACGCCCTCTGAACAGCGATCGTGCGATCTCCGGATCATTGAGCAGCAACTCTTCGCGACCCCCCGAGATCTCCCGGCGGAGGACCACACCATCCTCTCGGAGCGCATAGAGGGTATTCCGAAAGAGGCCGCATCCCCTGAGGGTCCCGAGTGATTGGGACGCGGCGGTCCCAGTCTCCGTGTCCACCCGGCTGAGTTGGCCGTGCTGCAGGGTCAGCAGATAGCGTCGTGCCTCCGCATCCCAGAGCATCTGGTCGGCCGCGTCCCCCACGAGATTCGTGAGGTCTTCCACGAGCGGCTCCTGCTCGCGAGGTTCGAGCCAGACGACGTGCCGGCCGTCCCGGGCCTGCAGGGCGATCACCAGGCGAGGGTTGTCCTCGACCATTCGGATCGACCGCACCGTCGCATCATGCAGCGGGGTCTCGGCGGAGACGAGCGGCCAACTCACGAGCCGTTCGGGATCAAAGACCAGATACTCCTCGAGGTGGGGACCTTTTCGGAGCAGGAGCCACGGGCTGCCGGGGATGGACCAGAGCGCCTCGTAGGCCTCGGTGGTCAGCTCCCGAGGGGTCCAGGTGTCGGGCAGGAGCAGCACTTTCTCGAACGCCGTGGATTTCCCCGCCTCGATCGTCGCCACCCGGCTCCAGGGGCGATACCCATCGAGCGTGACCGTCACGACATATTCATCGGGGAGCAGGTCGCGGATCATCGTGGGCGTCCTGTCGGCACAGGGGATCGTGCCGACCGTGACGGAGGCGCCGGGGGGCAGGGTGGCGACGTAGAGCAGTCCCGTCTTTACCACCTGGTGTTCCGCGCCTGGTTGGAACAGATACCCCAACGCATAGAGGATGAGGAGGGGGCAGCCGGTGAGATAGAGTGCCGCCAGGAGGTAGAAGACCACCTTCCGGAACGTCGCCATACCTCTATTGTATACCCAGATGACGATCGCACCCTTGGCAGAGACGATCCGAGCTATACTAGGGGGTAGCTGGCCGAGGGAACCCTGGGGTGTGGAACCAAGGGGGTCACGATGCGGATTCTCGTGGTGGAGGATGACCCGGCGGTTGCCAGTTTTGTCCGCCGAGGACTGCGCGAAGAGCACTACGCGGTGGATGTCGCGCACGATGGCGAGCGCGGGCTGTTTCTCGCGCAAACCGAACCGTACGACCTGATTCTCCTCGATGTGCTCCTTCCCAAACGGAATGGCCTGGAGGTGCTCAAGGCGTTACGGGCCGGCAAGCTGACCACGCCCATCCTCCTGTTGACCGCGAAAGCCCGCCCCGAAGATAAGGTTGCCGGACTCAATCTGGAGGCCGACGACTATCTCACCAAGCCGTTCCGGTTCGATGAGTTACTGGCGCGCATTCGTACCCTGCTGCGCCGTCGTGGGGATCTGACCCCGACCGCGTTGCGTGCCGGGGACCTGGAGATGGACACCCTGCGCCATCGCGTCACGCGCGGCGGGCGGGAGCTGACGTTGACCAGCCGCGAGTTTGCCCTGCTAGAATATTTCCTCCGCCATCCGAATCAGGTGGTCACCCGCACGATGCTCTCCGAACAGGTGTGGGAGCATGACTTCGATACCTTTTCCAACGTGATCAACGTCCACATCGCCCGTCTGCGGCACAAGATCGACCACGGTTTCAAGCGGGCGCTGCTCCAGACGGTGCGCGGCACCGGCTATCGGCTGGACGTCCCCGAGACATCATGAGTCGGTCAATTCGACAGACGTTGACCCTCTGGTATATCGGCATTCTGGCGGCGATCCTCCTGCTCTTTGGAGGCGCGGTCTATGTGCGGGTGGTCACCGGCATGGCCCGCGAGGTGGACAAGACCTTGGCACTCCAGGTGGACCATGTGGCCGGCACGCTCTTCGCGTTTCGCGAGGCGGAGGAGTCGGCGACCAGTTCGGCCGGCGGCAACTGGCAGCATGCGCCTTCGGATACCTTGTTCGGGGCGGTCGGCCGAGGACAGCTGCCCGACCTCGTGAGTCGCTGGGCCCGCAAGACCGATAACCTCCGCACGGACCGTGCTCTCCGTGTGGTGGATGATGGCGGCCGGGCGTTGGTCGCCTCCGAGAACTTTGCCCAGCTCCAGCTTCCCCTGACCAAGACCGCGGTGGCGAGGGCGTTGAAGAAGCACACCTTTTATGAAACCTTCCGGCGATCCGGCCAGCGGATCCGGGTGGTGACCCGCCCGGTCGTCGAATATGGCCGTGTCCTCTATCTCGTGCAGGCGGCGGCCTCGCTCAAAGAGGTGGATGCGTCCGCCATACGGTTCCTCTGCTTTTTGCTCCTCCTGATTCCGCTGACCTTGGTGTTGGCCCGATCGGTCGGGTGGTTCTTAGCCACGACGGCGTTGGAGCCGGTCGCGGTCATGGTGGCCCGGACCCAGCAGATCAGCTCGCAACGATTGGAAGAACGGGTGCCGGTCCCGGGGACCGGGGACGAGTTGGACCAACTGGCCACCACCTTCAACGAGATGCTCACGCGGCTGGAGCGGGATTTCCGGCGCCTCCGCCAATTCAGCGCGGCGGCGTCGCACGAGCTGCGGACACCGCTGACGGTGATCCGGGGCGAGCTCGAGGTGACCTTGCGCCGGCCCCGCACGCCGGAGGAATACCAGCGCACGCTGCGCACGCAGCTCAAAAAATCCGATGAATTGTCGGCCATTGTCGAAGAGCTCTTGCTATTGGCGCATCACGAGGCCACCGATGGTGTGGTGGAGTGGCGGCCGCTTGATTTGAGCGCCGTCGCCCAGGAGGTGACCGGTCTGTGGCGGGGGGTGGCGAAGACCGCCTCCGTCCGGTTGGAGGTTCCTGCGCAGAAACCACTCTGGGTCATGGGGGAGCAGCGTCTCTTAGAGCGATTGGCGGCCAATCTCTTGGATAACGCGATCAGGCACACTCCCCCTCATGGGAAGGTTACCATGACTTCGGATTGCGAGGAGCAAATGGCCCGTCTCCGCATCCACGATACCGGCCCTGGGATTCCTCCGGAGGAGCTCCCCCAGCTCTTCGACCGGTTCTTTCGTCGGAGCTCCGGGAGCGATGGTGCCCACTCCACCGGATTGGGACTGGGGCTCTGCCGCTGGATCGTCGAAATCCACCATGGCCGCCTGGAGGTGGCCAGCACGCCCGGGGCGGGGGCGACCTTCACCGCCTGGTTCCCGCTGATTCAATCCCCGAACTGATCGTTCCTGTCGCCCTTCGATAACCAAGCCGTAACCCCCTCGTCACTCCCTCGTTATGTTGATTCTGTAGGCTTTCTCCCAGAGCGGCAGAAGTCCAGCCGCAGCGCCGGACGGCCGGCGCGGGGAGGGCCCATGAAGAACAACAATAAGGGAACGCGGTGGCTCATGATCAGTTCCGTGGCGACCACGATGGGGATGGGCGTAGTGCTCATGATGAGCAGTCTGATGCCCTCGTGGGGTCCGGTGCCCGACACCCGCATGGTGGAGGGCCCGATCGTGGGGATCCACCGGCAGGCAGGGGGTCCGAGTGTGCGGATCAGCACCAAGGATGATCAGGTGATGGATCTGGCCGTGGATCCCAGCCAGACGGTGGTGTTGCTGGACGGTCAGGTCGCCAGCACGGAAGAGCTGACGCGGGGTCAGCACGTCAAAGCGTACTACACCACGGTACAAGGGAAGCGAACCGCCACCTCGATCGTGGTGCGATTGCCCACCGTCAGATTTCCCACGACCGAGAAGCGCCCAGACCATGCGGCGACCCCCGCCAAATAACCGTCTGAGCGGGGTCCAGACCCATGAGACGAATGAGGGGATGGCTTCTCAGCGTGGTGGGCGGGTGCCTGGTGGCGGGCAGTGCCCTGGTGGGGCATTGTCGCCTCCAGCAGGAGCGTGCGTGGGAGGCCGTCATCATGACCGAGGCAGCCGGAGAGTCCTATGAAGGCCAAGTGGCCGTGGCGGAGGTGCTACGGAACCGCGGGTGGACCCCGAGGGGATTTGCGGGGATCCGGCGGCCGGACCTGGCCCACTTTCTGGCCCAACAACCCCCCACGGTTCGTGCGCGCGCGCAGCAGGCGCTGCGGATGGCGCGAGCCGGGTCCAATCTGGTGGGCGGGGCGACCGCCTTTGAGAACGTGGAGACATTCGGGCTTCCTCGATGGGCAGGGACGATGGAGGCGACCGCGAAGATCGGCCGCCATACGTTTTTTCGGGAGAAGCCGATCGAACGACACCAGGAGGTGTGAGATGACTCGTCACGCGTGGATCCGATGGCTTGGGGTGGTGGGGATGAGTGTGAGTCTGGCGGGGGTAGGGTTGGCGCAACCGGAAGGGACCAATACGACGGCCACGACGAGGACAACACAGAGGATGATGCCCTTGAGAACGGGCACCTGGCACGGGGGCGGCGGGGTGGGATTCCTGGCGAATACGCCGGATGGGACCGCGTTTGCCGTGAATTTGAACGCCGATCGATTTCTGAACGAGCACGTCTCCATCGGCCCGTTGGCGCAGTTGGCCTTCACGGGGGATTTGGCTCAGTATGGGCTGTCCGCCCAGGCGAAGTATTGGATGGATCTGGGGACCGACGGCCGCACGAGTGTGGTGTGGCAGGGCGGGGTGGGGGCGGTCCGCGCGAATTTTCAACGGGATGACACCTCGTGGTTGATTCCGCTGGGGGTGGGAATCGAGCATGCGGTGAACTCCGGGCTCAGCGTCTATGCCACGTTCCTGCTCAATTTTACCGATCTCAATACAGGCCGTGGGACGCGGGCGGATGTGATGCCCGGTGTCACGTTTGGGGTGCAATTTTAGCCAGAGGACAGAGGAGGTGCGTCATGCGACGATGGGATGACACGATCCATGAGGAGCATGAGTCGTTGCGGGCCCAAGCCGAGGATCTCAGGGCCGTGCTGGCCATGAGTGAGGCCGCGCCCGCTCAGCGGCAGGCGGCGTTGGCCTGGATCCTGCAGGGGTTGTGGCCGGCCCTCGAGGTGCATCTCCAGCGGGAAGAGGAGATCTTCCTCCCCGCTCTGAGACGGCTGCCGGGCGACGAGTCCCGCAACATCGCTCTGTTGCAGGAGGAGCATGGGGTGCTCCAGGCGGTCTGTCAACGGTTGGCCGAACGGTTGGCCGACCCGGCACCCCTGCGCTGGTCATCGATCCAGCTGGTCGGCGGCTTGCTCAGGCAGTTGATCGAAGATCATGAGCAGCACATCGAGCGGTTGGTGATCGACGTGCTCGAGTTCAATCTGGCTCCGGGCCGGTTGGCGGCTCTGGCGCGGGCGTTTGAAGCCCCGCGGCCCGTCATGATGGCCGCCGCGTGAGCGTGAGAGGGGAACGAGACGTTAACCAGGAGGTCGCGCATGGATAAACCGAAGATGGGACTCGTCGAGACGGTGAAGAACAGCATCGTAGGGGCCATTCGAGGGGCAGGTGATGTCGGCGGCGGGGTCGTGGAGGCCGTCAGCAAGACGCTGGTGGCCACCCTCGAGGGAGTAGCGGAAGTCGGCACGTCGCTGCTAGCTGCGATTTCAGACATCGTGCGGGGTGCCATCCATGGGGCCGTGGAGGTGGGCGGCGACCTGGAGGCCGCGGTGAAAGGGATCGTGCTGGGGCTCCTCCGAGGCGCGAAAGGGGCCGGCACGGTGACGCTCGAGACCGTCGGCACGCTCGGCAGCACGGTGATCAAGCACACGGCGGAGGTGGCGGGGGATCTAGGAACCGCCGCCAAGGGTCTGATCGCGGGCGTGGTCGAGGGAGCCAAAGAGGTTGGGCTCGACGCGACTCAAGCGGCGTCGGCTGCGGCCACCGGGGCGCTGAAGGCGGCCGGTGAGGTGAGCGCCGAGGCCGGTCAGAAAGTGCGTCAAGCCCTGACCGGGACGATCGCGGGCGTCAAAGTCGTGTTGAAAGAGCCGTTCAAGAAGACGCCATAGGGAGGAGGTGAAGACCATGACGATGAAAAGTCTCGTGATGTATCTGCTGATCGGACTCTTCGCCGGGTGGTTGGCAGGTCGTCTGACAGAGGGGCACGGGTTTGGCTTGAAAGGGAACCTCATCGTGGGCGCGATTGGCGCGCTCGTGGGAGGGTACCTCTGCAGTGTGTTCGGGTTCTATACCTATAGCCCGGCCGGGTCGTTGCTGACGGCGACGGTCGGGGCCGTGGTATTGCTGTTTCTGATTCACCAGATCCCGACGATTTCGCATCGGTTCGGCAAACATTAACGAAGGTGGTACACAACACGCGGGGGTGTATCATGGAGACGATACGCGTCAGACACGGTGTGATGGGGGCGTTGCTGATCGGTCTGTGGAGCGTCATGGGCTCCGGGCTGGTGTGGGCCCAGACCGACCCAGACGAGAAACAGGTGCGGACCGAGGAAGAGGCGATTGATAAGGAGGCGACAACCACCGCCCGGCCCGACCGAGCGGCCGCGCTGGCCAAGCAATACGATGTGCCGGCGAGCACGGTGGAGGGGATGCGGGCCAAAGGACAGGGATGGGGGGCGATTACCATCGAGTTGGCCATGGCCCAACACCTGTCGAAGACCGACTCCAAGACCTATCCCACGACAACGGATGGGGTAACGAAAGTGGAGTCGCTGCGCAGCGAGGGTAAAGGGTTTGGGGCCGTGGCGAAGGAGCTCGGCTTCAAGCTGGGCCCGGTGGTCAGCGCGGCGGAGCGCACCCGACACGAGATGCGCGAGGAGCGCGGCGAGCGGGGCGAAAAGCACGAGAAGGGTGAAAAGGAAGATGAACGGATGGAAATGGAGCACCGGGGTCGCCCGGAGCACCCCGAGCATTCTGAGCGCATGGAACGTTCTGAACGGGTTGAGCGGCCTGAGCGCGCCGAGCGTGCTGAGCGGTAATCACCGGTGATCGCACAAGGGGGTGAGACATGTCCTACAAGGTGACAGGTCTCGTGGCCATCCTGCTGGCGGTCGGGATGAGCAGCGGGGTGTTTGCCGCGCAAGAAAGTGTCGCGAAGCCCAGCGCCGGGGCGTGGGTCTCCGGGTCCGGCGTGAGCGTGACCAGCGGGAAGTATGGGACCGCGCAGACCACGACCCTCACCCAATTGAGCGAGACGCTCAAGTATCAAGGGAGCACGGGCGAGGTGGGTGTCGTGGTCCCCTATCTCATCCGACGCGGCGGCGGGGTGACGGCCGGCGAGACGACGCGGGCCAGGGGGACGACGATCCCGAATAATGCCAGCGGGCTTGGCGACATTCGACTGAAAGGCAAATATTACTGGCTCGAGGAAGTGGACTGGCGGCCGGCGGTGGATGTGGCGGGCTGGGTCAAGTTCCCGACGGCCAGCGCGTCCGATGGGCTCGGCACCGGGCGGTTCGACGTGGGGTTCGGTCCCGACTTGGTGAAGCGGTTTGGCTCGCTGATTACCTTCGCGGATCTCCAGGCGGTGCTGCGCGATCGCCCGAGCGGCTCCACGATCAAGTCCACGCGGTTCGATTACTCGGTGGGAGTGGGGTACCCGCTCACGAGCCGATTCACGGGATATGTCTCATTGGATGGAGGGACCAAGTCCAGCACCAACTCCAAGGCGCCGCTGGAGGTGGTCTTCTCCGGGACCTATAAGATGATGAAGAACCTTGGCCTCAACGGGTTTATCTCAGCCGGTCTGTCCAAAGGCAGTCCGGATGTGGGGGCGGGGGCCGCGATCACGATCCGGTTCTAAGAGACGGGGGTGGACCCATGCAGTCGGTGCGCTGGCAAAGCGTGTGGCGCCTGCTATTGATCGTAGGGATTCTGGTCAGCGGGATCATCTGTCTGGTGATGGGCACGTACCTGGTGACGGGCGCGCTCCTCATCACGCTGGCGGCCCTCCTGGCGATTCGCTGGACGCTCGTCGTGCCCTTGATGAAAACCGTCGACTGGATCCGGCGGATCCGCGCGGGCGAGACGCTGGAATATCGCACACTGCCGAAGCGAGGATTATTCGCGCCGCTGACCCGTGAGATTACCCGCATGGCCCGATCGCTGGCAGTGGCACGCAGTGCCGCCGAGGAGGAGGCCCGTCTACGGGACGCCAGGGAATCTCGCTGGACCCCCGACCGGCTGAAGGAGCATGTGCGGGCCCTTCTGGAGGGTCGCCCCATCTGGGTGGTGGCGAACCGGGAGCCCTATGCGCATGTCCGGCAAGGCCGACAGATTCAGTGTATCGTGCCTGCGAGCGGATTGGTCACAGCGGTCGAACCGATTCTCCGGGCCTGCGGAGGGACGTGGGTCGGCCACGGGTCCGGGGACGCGGATCGGGAGACGGCTGATAGCCACGACCGGGTGCGGGTGCCGCCCGACGAGCCGCTCTACACATTGCGGCGCGTCTGGCTTACCCAGGAGGAAGAAGAGGGGTATTACTACGGGTTTTCGAATGAGGGGTTGTGGCCGCTCTGTCACATCGCCCATACCCGCCCCCTCTTCCGAGTGGAGGATTGGACGCGCTATGTCACCGTGAACACCAAGTTTGCCGAGGCCGTGCTCGATGAGGTGGCCGGCGAGCAGGAGCCGCTGATCCTGATCCAGGATTATCACTTTGCCCTTCTCCCTAAGCTCATCAAGGAGCGCCGGCCCGACGCCAAGGTGGGCTTGTTCTGGCATATTCCCTGGCCGAACCCCGAGGCGTTCGGCATCTGCCCCTGGGCGCGGGAGCTGCTCGAGGGGATGCTCGGGGCGGATCTCCTGGGCTTTCACATCCAGTATCACTGTAATAATTTTCTCGACACCGTGGACCGGTTGTTGGAATCTCGGATTGATTGGGAACAATTCGCGGTCAACCGGGCGAATCACACCACCTGGGTGAAGCCGTTCCCGATCAGCATTGCGATGGAGGAGGTGACGGCGGAGCCGGAGGAGGCGGTGCCGGCGCCCGCGGCCCCTGCGCGCGACCGGGTGCTCCGCGATCTGGGGATCACCGTCCCGTATCTCGGGGTCGGGGTGGATCGCATTGATTATACGAAGGGGATCGTCGAGCGCTTCCGGGCGATTGAACGATTCCTGGAGCGCTATCCGGAGTTCCAAGGGCGGTTTACGTTCGTGGAGTTGGGCGCGCCCAGTCGGACGTTGATCAAGCGGTATCACGACCTCGGGACGGAACTCGAGGCGGAGACCGAGCGGATCAACCGGCGCTTTCAGACACACGGATGGAAGCCGATCCTGCTTTTGAAGAAACATCATAGCCACGAGGAGATCGAACTGTTCTATCGCGCGGCCGCGGTCTGTCTCGTCACCTCGTTGCATGACGGGATGAACCTAGTGGCCAAAGAGTTCGTCGCCGCGCGGCCCGACGCGCAGGGCGTCCTGATCCTCAGCCAGTTCGCCGGGGCCTCCCGCGAGCTCCGCGATGCCCTGCTGGTCAATCCCTACGACACCGATCAGGTGGCGGAGGCGATCCATTATGCCCTAACCATGGATCCGGAGGAACAGCGAGGCCGGATGGCCCGCATGCGCGAGGTGCTGAAGGATCACAACGTCTATCGGTGGGCGGCCGAGCTGATTATCGAGCTGGCGAAACTGCGGACCGCCGCCCCGCTGGTGCCCGCGCCGACCAAGGCCTCCCCCACGTGAAACCCCTTTGGTCGTCGGGGTCGGCGATCCAGCGGCAGATCGAATCGGCGAAGCGCCTCCTCGTCTGCGTGGACTACGATGGCACCCTCACCTCCCTGCGGGATCATCCCTCGCAAGTGCGGTTGCCCCAGGCCACCCGGGCGGTGCTCGAGCGGCTGGCCCGCTGCCGAAATATCCGGGTCGCCCTGGTGAGCGGCCGGCGCCTCCGCGATTTGACGGCGAGCGCGCGGATTGCCGGGGTCTGCTACGTGGGCAATCACGGATTGGAATTGGCCGGGCCGGGGATCCGGTACACGCACCCGAGGGCCCGTACCACGCGCCCCCTCTTGCGGCAGATCACTCAGCATCTGGAGGCTGCGCTCCAGCCCGTCGAGGGGGCCTGGGTCGAGCACAAAGGGCTCACGCTCAGTGTGCATTATCGTAACATCCCCTACGGAGAGGAGCCGCTCGTTCGGCATGGGTTCGACACGGTGGTGCAGCCCTATGTGCGGAGGCGCCAGGTGCGCGTCACGACGGGGAAGGAGGTGCTGGAGGTCCGGCCTCCCGTCCAGTGGACCAAGGGCACGGCGGTGCGCTGGTTGTTGGCGCGGTGGCGAGCGTCAGCCCCCGGCCCGCGCATCCTCCCGATCTATCTCGGGGATGATGCCAGCGACGAGGATGCGTTTGCGGCGATCGGCGCCCGCGGGGTGACGATCGTGGTGGGGGCAGCGGCCCACGCCAGCCAAGCGCAGTATCGCCTCCATGCGCCCGACGAGGTGCAGGCGTTTTTGGAGTGGGTGTTGGGACTCTGGCGACGGAAGGAGGAAGCCCATGGCGGTGCCGCAGGCACGTGAACCGTTTCAGTTTTTTACCCGCCTGTCGCTGCAGGAGTCGACTGGATTGCGGGCCGCCACGGTGCCTCAGCTGCTCACCTGTCTCAAAACCGTGCCCGGATCGGTGATCTTTCATCATACCCACCATTTTCTTCAGGCCCACCAGTACCTGACCCCCGAGCCGCCGAATGACTTCGCGTACTGGGTGACGGAGGTGTTGGGCGAGAAGGTGTTGGGGGAGGAGCTCGCCAGCATTGACACGGTGCAGTTCCACACCGTCCGCGCCCTTCGGGATCGGCTGGTGGAGACGATCGAGCGATCCCTGCGGGCCCGGCCGCTCCTCCGTCTGCGCCGTGCCCCGCTCAACGAGGCCCTCTATTTCATGAAGTCGATCAGCGTCGTGCTCCCGACGGACTCCCGGGCCACGAATCTTCAGGAGTTTGCCGCATGCCTCGAGACGGTGACGATTGATAGTCTCTACTACCATATCTTCGAGGCGCGCCTGCGGTTGGAGAAAGAGCGGAATGATTTCTCCTGCTGGTTCGAGGAATCCTTGGGCGAGACCGCATTGGCCCGCGCCGTGAACGGGCTGGACCCCTACACCTACACCATGGAGGAGCTGCGGCAGACCATCCTCCGCCTGGTGCGTCAACGGATCGCCGCATGACCGTCACCTTGGAGTCCTATGAACCGATCGTCGGCCGCCAACTGGTGGAGGAGCTGCGGCTCCTCGCCCAGCGCGTGGGGAGTCGTCGCATCCGGCACGTCAACTCCACCGCGGTCGGCGGCGGGGTCGCGGAGATTTTGACCCGGATGGTCCCGCTGCTCCAGGAGATGGGGCTCGATACGCGGTGGGACGTGATCAAAGGGGGCGAGGCGTTCTTCCAGGTGACGAAGAAGATCCACAACGCGCTGCATGGCCAGCCGCTCACCCTCAGCCGGCAGGAGATTCAGATCTTTCTGGAGACGAACGCCGAGAACAGCCGGACCCTCTCCCTCGAGGGAGAGATCGTCTTCATCCACGACCCCCAGCCGATCGCGTTGGTGGCGAAGAAGCCGCGGCAGGGGAGCCGGTGGATTTGGCGGTGCCATGTGGACGTCTCGGATCCCCAGCCGGCGGTCTGGCGGTTCCTGCGGACCTACGTGGCCCGGTATGACGCCGCGATCTTCTCCTCCCCGCAGTTTGTCGCGCGGCTGCCCATTCGCCAGTTCCTGATTGCCCCCTCCATTGATCCACTGGCCAAAAAGAATGAGGAGCTCTCGCCGGAGACGGTCGCGAGCGTGCTGCACCGGCTGGGCATTCCGAGGGATCTGCCGCTCGTGACGCAGATCTCCCGATTTGACCTGCTCAAGGACCCGGTGGGCGTCATCGAGGCATTCCGGCTGGTCCGGAAGTCCGTCGCGTGCCGGCTGGTCTTAGCCGGCGGCGGGGCGACCGATGATCCGGAGGGGGCCCAGGTGTTGGCCGACGTCCGCACCAAGGCCGCCGGGGATTCGATGATTCACGTCCTGGAGCTGCCGCCGGGCAGCGACCTCGAGATCAACGCGTTGCAGCGGGCTTCCACCGTGATCATCCAGAAGTCGCTCCGCGAGGGGTTCGGACTGACGGTGAGCGAGGCGCTCTGGAAGGGGAAGCCGGTCGTGGCCTCGGCGGTCGGGGGGATCCCCCTGCAGATCGCCCATCGGTACAACGGGATGCTCTGTCACAGCATTGATGGCGCCGCCTTCTGCCTGAAACAGCTCCTCAATAACCCTGCCTACGCGAAGCGGCTCGGAGAAAATGGCCGGGAGCATGTCCGGCACAACTTCCTGCTCACGCGGCATCTGAAGGAGTACTTGCTCCTCATGATTGCGTTGGAGCATGCCGAGGATCTGATTCACCTGCCGGTGAGCTAGTGTTCAGGGGCTGACGAGCGAGCGTGGCGTTTGGCGAGGGTGTCGATATAAAACGTGGTCAGCATGGAGAGGAGGACGGCGCTCCCAAAGAAGTAGATCCCGATCCGCGGCTGAACGGTCGTGAGAGTGCGCATCTTGGCGAGCACCACGAGGATGGCGACGGCAAACACGTCGAGCATGGACCATTTTCCGAGCAGCTCCAGCCATTGCAGGACCGCCATCCGTTGCTCCGCGGTCAGCTTCGCCAGCCAGACCCACGCCAGCGACAGCAATTTGGCAAAGGGGAAGATCATCGAGAAAAAGAAGACGACGAGGGCCAGGATGTAATCGCCTTGCTTGGCCAAATCCATCACCCCGGTGGCGACCGAGTAGGTGTTCTGGACACTTTTCCAGAGGATCTGTTTCTGCACGGTCACAATGGGCAGCGAGAGACCGGTGATGAGCAGGGTGACGCACAGCAGGAGGAGCAGGGGCACCTCGACGCGGTGCGGATAATATTCCCTGAGCGAGCGTCTATTCTTCGACATCGTGAGGATCGTACGGTACCATACTAGCGTATTCTTCGCTCCGAAGGCAACCGATTCTGAGGAGGCGCGGTGAACGAGTGGTCCCGGTTGAACTCGCATCACACCCGGTTGATTTTCATTGGGTGCCTGGTGGCCCTCGGGGTCAGTCTGGGAGTCGCCGGCACGGTGATCCTCATGCGCTGGCAGGCCGAGCGGACCATGCAGGGGAATGCCCCGGCGATGTTGGCCCAGGCCGAGAGTCAGCTGGTCCAGGCCCTCGACAGCCGTCGGCAGACCTTTCGGGTGTTCCGGGAGGCGGTCGACAAGGCGCCCGAGCTGGGCGAGGCCGGGCGATCGGCCCTGGCCGTGAGCACGGTGGGGCATATCCCGCATCTGATCGGCAGCGGATGGGTGGACCGTCGAGGGGTCGTGAGCTGGTGGGTGGCGCCGACCTCGCTGGACCCGGATGCGCTGGTTCGCGAGACGCTGAAGCGCGCGTGGGCGCGAACGCTCTTTCGCATGCCGTCGACGATGACCGGCGCCCTGGCGACGGATCGTCCTGTCATCGTGATGATTGAACCCCTGCGGGCCCCGGCCAATCGCTCCCACGCCCTGGTCGCCGTCTTCGATGGCAAAGTGTTCCTGGCCGATTTTTTTCAGCGCGCCGTCCCGCCCTCGGCCTCGGTGCAGGTCGTGGAGTCCGGCCGCCTGCTCTACCGATCGGGTCGCTGGCCCCCGGCGGACTCGATTCAACAGGTCCCGATGGTCGAGCATCCCGTGACGTTCGAGGGGATCCGGTGGCTGTTCCAGATGCCGCCGGAGACCGCGCCCCTCCTGCCGCTGCTGTGGTTCAGAGTGCTCGTGGTACTCAGTGCGGTGCTGATTGGTTTGGCGACCGTCGGGATGGTCTGGACCGCCGAGCGGCTGCGTCAGTTGGCCACGACCGACGAATTGACCGGGTTGTACAATCGCCGATTCTTCCTGGAACGATGGGAAGAGGAGAGCGGCCGCGCGGCGCGGTACCAGCGGGAGCTCTCCTGTTTGATGATGGATATCAATGGGTTCAAGCGGGTGAATGATTTGCTCGGGCATCAGATGGGGGACCGCGTGCTGCAGCAGGTGGCGCAGGCGGTGCGGACACACGTGCGCCAGTCCGACGTGGTGGCCCGCTTTGGCGGGGATGAATTCATCGTCGCGCTTCCCGAAGCCAGTCTGCAGGCCGCTCGGGTGGTCTCCCAGAAACTGCGCGCGTTGTCGATCGAGGGCCCCTGGGTCTCCCAGGTGGGGCCGATTTCCCTCAGCGTCGGGGTCAGCCGTTTGGAGGTCGGTGAGCCGCCGAAGCGAGCGATTGAGCGGGCGGATGCCGACCTCTATGCCTCCCGGGGGGTCCAACCTCTTGAGGGGCGTTCGCCCGGGGACATCACGAGACACCCGGTCGCGCGCCCGCTCTCCTGATCTCATGCACACTGTGCGTCAGGCCGCCCTAGTCCTGCTGTGGGCGACAATCCCGTGCCTCATGGGGGCTCAGATGCAGACAGATGAGACGATCGAGATCTACAACGCCCGCACCGCGCGGGTGGAGCGCGTCCAGCGGGTGGTCAAGTCAGACGAGGAGTGGCGGCGGTTGCTGACGCCCGAGCAGTACGAGGTGACCCGCCGGCGAGGGACCGAGCGGCCCTTCAGCAACGCCTGCGCGGTGCCCCCGTCGGGGAAAGGCATCTACCAATGCGTGGGGTGCGGGACCGACCTGTTCGGCTACGGGCACAAGTTTGAATCGGGAACCGGGTGGCCGAGTTTCTGGAACCCCATCTCTCCGTTGAATGTGCACATCGAGCCGGACGTGAGCCATGGGATGCGGCGGTTGGAAGTGTTGTGCGCCCGCTGCGGCGCCCACCTGGGGCACCTGTTCGATGACGGCCCGCCCCCGACCCACAAGCGGTACTGCATCAACGCCGTGGCGCTCCGGCTCGCGCCCGCCCGCGCCCCATAGCTCGGAAGCGGCTTGCCAGCCTGGCCTCGACAGGGTACACTACGGCTATCCCAACCCATAACCACAAGGAGCCATCCCGTGCCACACACATCGCGTCGTCTCATGATCCTCGCCGGCCTCCTGTTGTTGACGGCCTCATCCGGCTATGCCGCTCCGAAGGCGGCGCCCATGCCCGTCGTCGTGGCCGATAACATGCTCGTGACCCTGGACTACATCCTGACCGTGGATGGCAAGGTGGTGGACACCTCCAAGGACCACGGGCCATTGAAGTACGTCCAGGGCCGCGGCCAGATCATCCCCGGGCTCGAACGGCAGATGACCGGGCTCCACGTGGGGGAGGCGAAGGAGGTCACTGTGGCCCCGAAAGATGGCTACGGGGACGTCAATCCCGCGGCGATGGCCGAGGTGCCCCGGACCAAGCTCCCCCCGAATACAGAACCCAAGGTCGGCATGATCTTGGCGGGCCACGATCCGAACGGTCGCACCTTCCACGCCCGCATCGTCGCAGTGAAAGGGGAGGCCGTTCAGCTGGACATGAATCACCCGCTGGCGGGGAAGACCCTCAACTTCTCCGTCAAGGTGCTCGAGATCGCTCCCGCGCCAGTGGAGCCCGTTGCTCCTCCCGCGCCGGGTGCCGGGCCCGCGGTGTCGCCTCCTCCAGCAAAAGCTGCCACACCGGTGGTTCCGGCAGCCCCCGCGAAAAAGTCGTCATAAATCGCGGATGAAACTCACCCGCCCACTCGTCGTCCTAGATTTGGAGACGACCGGCACCTGGGTGGATAAGGACCGCATCGTGGAGGTAGGGATGCTCCGGTGCCTGCCCGACGGCCCCCAGACGCCCTACCGCGTCCGCGTCAATCCCGGCATGCCGATCCCGCCGCGGGTCAGCCAGGTGATCGGGATCACGGATGCCGACGTGAAGGACTGCCCGTCGTTTAAGACGATCGCGCCCGAGGTGGTCGCCTTCCTCGGCGACGCGGACCTCGGCGGCTTCAATATCGAGCGCTTCGACCTCCCGCTCCTCCAGCGCGAGCTGTTCGCCGCCGGCATCAAGTTTGAGTGGCGGACCCGACCGATCTACGATGCCCAGAAGATTTATCACCTGCATGAGAAGCGCAATCTCACCGCCGCCTATCAATTCTACTGCGACAAGGCGTTGGTGGCGGCCCACACGGCTCTCGGCGATGCGGAGGCCACGCTGGAGATCCTCGCCGCGCAGATTGAGAAGTACGGCAAGCCGGAGGAGGGGATCGCCTCCCTCCGGGATTTTGAGTACGAGCGCATTGATGATTATTTCGACCGGGAAGGGAAGTTTCGCTGGTGGAACGGCGAGCTCTACCCGGTCTTCGGCAAGTACGCCCGGCGCAGCAGTCTCCGGGAGATTGCGCAGAAGGACGCTCCTTATCTGGAATGGATCCTCACGTCCGATTTTTCTGAGGAGGTGAAGGGCATGATCCGCGACGTCCTGCAGGGCCGATTCCCCGCCGCCCCGAAGTTCTCCTAGTCAGATGCTTCCTGAAACCGCGCCTCGCCACCCGTACCATTCCCCGTGGAAGCGAGGGACCCATGCGATCCTGGTCGTGGGCAGCGTGCTGATCCTGGGGACGGTCGGGTTCCACCTGATTGAAGGGATGTCCTACCTCGACGCGTTCTACGTCACCAGCATGATTGCCACGGCGCAGGGGCCTTCCACGGCGCCGGCCACCCCAATCGGGAAACTCTTTGCCGCGATGATGGCCTTTCTGTCGGTGGGGGCCGTCGTCGCCTCCTTGGGGTTCCTCCTAGGTCCCTTCCTCGGCGGGCTCTGGCGTATCGGCCACGACCGCTGGCCCGCCCCACCACACGACCGCCGCTAGCCCCCCTGTCCGACCCCCTCTGTCCATAACCAGATTGTCACCGAAAGTTTATCCGACGGTTACCTCTTCTTGGTAGGCTTATACTCAAGAGCCGTGAAAGTGGCCACAAGGAGGTCCCGATGATGATGCAGCGTCTGTTGAATCCGAAGTTCGTGGCGGTCCTGGCGGTCTGGGCGCTCATCCTGGGGAGCTCGCCGGGTGGCGCGGTCGCCATGCCGACCGGCTCCGTCGCGCAGCTCCAGTCGACCGCCGTCCGGGAGGCCCAGATCGCACAGATCTTGGGGGTTCTGGACCATCCCTGTGCGCAGTGGCACCTCCGCTTGGCGGGGGTGACTCCGGCCCAGATGCGGGAGGATTTAGCGACGCTGGATGATACCCAGCTGGCCTCGATCGCGCACAAGGCCCAGGCGGTGAAGGCCGGAGGACAGTTGGAGATCCTGATCGTGCTGCTGGTGATTGCAATCTTGGCGGTCGTAATCCTCTACGCGGCCGGCAAAGATGTCGTTGTGAAAGATAAACACCACAAGACGTGATGAGTTGACAGGAAGGGAGGGCGACATGATCAGTCAACGCCTGTTGAATCCGACATTCGTGGGGGTGCTCGCGGTCTGGGCGCTCCTGTTGGGGAGTGTGCCGACCGGGGCCATGGCCATGCCCACGGCCTCCGTCGCGCAGCTCCAGTCGACCGCCGTCCGGGAGGCCCAGATCGCGATGGTGATGCAGGTGCTCAGGCACCCGCAGGCCCAGTTGCAGTTACGGCTCGCGGGGATCAGCCCGACCCAGGTGCGGGAGGGGCTGACGAAAATGGATGATACCCAGCTGGCCTCGATCGCGCACAAGGCCGAATCGGTGAAAGCCGGAGGCGAATTGATCGGGTTGATCATTGCGCTCCTGGTGGTGGCGATCCTCGTGGTGATTCTGATTATGCTGTTGAACAAAGACGTTGATATCAAAGACAAGAAGTAACCCCAACCGTTCGGTGCGAGCTGTTGGGGTCGTCCTCGGGCTGCTGGCGTTGTCCGGCTGCGCCTCGCTGCAGACGGTGCGCGTGGCCCCTCCGGCCGCTCCCACCGGCCCGGGGGTACGCTACCTCGAGTCCGTGCCGCCGGTGGCGCAAACCGCTTATCAGTGCGGGCCGGCGGCGCTGGCCTCGGTCATGCGGCACTGGGGGCGGGCGGGGGACGCCGACCTGATCGGCCGCACCCTCTACCGTCGGGGGACGCGCGGCGTGTTGAATTTCATGCTCGCCCAGTACGCGCATGAGCAGGGATTCTGGGCCGAGATCCACGAGGCGACGCCGGAGGCGTTGCGGGCCTGGCTCCAGCGCGACGTCCCCCCGATCGTGATGCTCCAAGTCGGCCCCTTCTGGAGTCCCACCTATCATTTCGTGGTCCTTCGGGGATTCAATGATCCCGCGCAGCTGTTCTATGCCAACACGGGACAGGCGGAGACTCGTGCCATCCGGTACGCCCATTTCGTCACACGATCGAAGCGCGCCGGCTCCTGGACCTTGATCATCTGTCCCCCGGGGCGGGTGACGTGGACACTCTCCGGAGATCAGGCGGGGGAGCTGGGCCTGTTGTTGGAGCGGGCGGGGCGGCTCGATCTGGCGGAGCGGCGGTACGGCGAGGCCTTGGCGGCCCGTCCGACCAGCGTGCCGGTCCGGTTCAACCTGGCCAATGTCTATCTCACCACGCACCGACGCCCCCAAGCGAAGGCGATCTATCAGGCACTGATCAAGGAACAGCCCGGTTGGGGCCCAGCCAGTAATAATCTCGCCTGGATCGCGTTGGAGGAGAACCGACCCCAAGAAGCGGTTCGTCTCATCGAGGTCGCCTTCCAGCATGGGGCAGCACGATCGTACGATATCTTGGATACCCTCGGGGTGGCCTATCGTCGGCTCAAGCGCCTACCGGAGGCCCGGGCCTGCTTCCAGGAAGCGCTCAGAAAGGTTCCCTCGGAGCGGAGCGAGACCCAGTGGGCGATCCGCGCGCATCTGGACGAATCCCAGTAGTCGCCCGGCGCGCGCTAGGTTAAGATAGAGGGCATGCGTGATCGCGTGCTGGCCAGAGGGCCGTACCGGCGCTCAGTTCTGCGCCGGGTGCCGGCCTGGTTCCCGGTCTGGGCCCTGGCCGGATCCACCTGGGCCTACTTGCGGCCCGACCTGTTCCTCCCGCTCAAATCCGCGATTGTCCCCCTCCTGGGGGTGATCATGTTCGGGATGGGCATCACACTGCGGATGGCCGACTTCGCCGAAGTGGTGCGGCGGCCGGCGCTGGTTGCCATCGGCGTGACCCTCCAGTTTGTGCTGATGCCCTTCTTTGCTTGGGTGGTAGCGCATACCCTGCAGTTACCGACTGATCTGCTCGTGGGCCTGGTGCTCGTCGGCTGCTGTCCCGGCGGCACCGCCTCCAACGTCATCAGCTACCTGGCCAAGGCCGATGTCCCCCTCTCGATCATTCTCACGGCCTCCACGACGTTGTTGGCGTTCGCCGTCACCCCGGGGCTGACCCTCCTCTATCTGGGCCGGACGGTCCCGGTGCCGGCGATGGCGATGATGGTGGATATCCTGCGGATTATCGTGTTGCCGGTGGCGGCCGGCGTCGTGGTGAATACGTTGTGGGGCAGGGGCCTGCGCCGGCTGACTCCCTGGGCTCCGGTGGGCTCGATGGCGGCAATCGTGCTCGTCATCGCGATCATCGTGGGGATGAACCAGCCGTCGCTGGCGCGCGCCGGGATGATGGTGTTCCTCTCGGTCGTGCTGTTGAATGGGCTCGGCTACGCCTGGGGCTACCTGTTGGCGACACTGTTTGGGTTTGGGGAGCCGCAGGCACGGACGACCGCGATCGAGGTTGGCATGCAGAACTCCGGGCTGGGGGTCGCCCTCTCTGTTGCCTATTTCTCGCCGATGGCGGCCCTCCCGAGCGCCCTGTTCAGCATCTGGCAGAATCTCTCCGGTGCCGCGCTCGCCACCTACTGGTCGCGTCGGTCCGCGCAGGCCCGCTGAGCCGTCCCATCGCGCGCGGGCCTATGCGAAGAATCCGCGAACCAGAGTTGATGGACGACCCCACGCTCGAGACGCGGCGGCATGATCAGGCGCTCGAAGAGCTCACGCGCTTGAATGCGTTCAGCGGGAGCGTGCGAATCCTCTGGCCGCCCATGCAGGCGCTGGCGTGTCACGCCACTACGCCCTTGCGGGTGCTGGATGTGGCGACGGGAGCCGGTGATGTGCCGTTGAGGTTGTGGTCTCGAGCCCGTCGGGCCGGGGTGGCGCTCCAGCTGGAAGGATGTGATCGAAGCCCGATGGCCGTGGCTCATGCGCAGGCGCGGGCTCGGCGGGCTGGGGCGGACCTGCGATTCTTCGTCTTGGATCTGTTGCATGAGGAGATTCCCCGCGGATATGACGTCATCTGTTGCTCCTTGTTTCTCCATCACCTGGGCGAAGAAGAGGCCGTGCGTCTTTTGCGAGCGATGGCCCAGGCCGCCACGCGCCTGGTGCTCGTGCATGACCTCGTGCGCAGCGTGCCGGGGTGGCTGTGGGCCTATCTGGGCACGCGCGTGCTGACATGCTCAGACGTCGTGCGGACCGATGGGCTTCTCTCGGTGCGCGCGGCCTACACGGTTGAAGAGATCCGTGCCCTCGCACGGGCCGCCGGCCTGTCACAGGTCTCCATGACACGGCATTGGCCCTCACGATTTCTGTTGGTGTGGAGGGTCGCGCCGTGACGTTGGCGCACGCGGTGGCTCGGCGCTGGGACGTCGTCGTTGTTGGGGCCGGTCCTGCCGGCGCGATCGCGGCCCGCGAGGCCGCCTGTCGAGGGTTGGCCGTCCTCCTGGTAGATCACGTCCTGTTTCCTCGCCCGAAAGTGTGCGGTTGTTGTCTCAGCGCCGCAGCGCTGGGAGTGCTGGAGACGATCGGGCTTGGCGGGGTCCCGACGCGTCTGGGGGCGCGACCATTGTCCCTGTTTCAGTGGGCGGCCGGCCGACAGCGGGCTTCCCTCCCGCTCCCGACCGGCGCCGCGCTGTCCCGCGCCCTCTTGGATGCGGCGTTGGTGGGTGAAGCGGTCCGGCGTGGCGTGGCGTTTCTTCCGGGCGTGCTGGCCACCGTGGATCCTGACCGGCGCTTCATCCGGCGGGTGATCTTGCGTCAGGGCGAGGCCTCGGTGTCGGTGGACACGCGCGTGGTGGTGGTTGCGGATGGATTGGGCGGGAGCGCCCTCTCACGTCATCGGGGATTTGACTCGATCGCACATCCCGCCTCGCGGCTCGGCGCGGCCGCGATCGCGGAACAAGCCCCGGGCTGGTATCGTCCCGGCACGATCTTCATGGCCTGCGGTCCCGGCGGCTATGTCGGATTGGTGCGATTGGAAGATGGGCGGCTGAATCTGGCGGCCGCGCTTGATCCGGCACGGGTCAGACAGACCGGCGGGGTGGGGGCGGTCGTGGCGCAAATCCTTCGCCAAGCCGATTTTCCTGCCATTGATGCGCGGTCCGCGCTCGTGTGGCGCGGGACTCCAGCGCTGACCCGGCGCCGGGCGCGCGTGGCGGATGACCGGCTGTTCGTGATTGGCGATGCCGCCGGCTACGTTGAGCCATTTACCGGGGAAGGGATGGCTTGGGCGATGGCGTCCGCGGTCGCGGTCACTCCGTTGGTGTGCGAGGCGGCGGCGCAGTGGACGCCGTCGTTGGCGGCGCAGTGGACCTCGCGGCATCGCCGCCTCGTCCGACGACGCCAGGCCACCTGTCGGTGGATCACTCAGGCGTTGCGTGATCCCCGCCTCGCCCAGACCCTCGTGGGGGCGGCAGCCCGTCTGCCTGGCGTGGCGATCCCGGTGGTACGGGGCCTGCAGGCCCCGCTGGCGGAGTGTCTCGTCTGATGGGAGCATTCCTGGTGGGCATCGGCACCGCCACCCCAGCACACACGATTGCGCAGCGCGATGCGGCGGAGTTGGCCAAGGCCTTCTGTTGCCAAACGGACGAACAAACTCGGCTTCTCCCGGTGCTGTATCGCCGCACGCGGATCCGTCAGCGGGGGAGCGTGTTGTTGGATCATGCCATGGGGTCCGCGTCGCCGCAGTCGTTTTTCTCGCCTGCCCAGGGGACGGCGGATCGCGGCCCCACGACGCAGCAGCGGATGCAGCGCTACGCCCGGGAAGCGCCGCCCCTGGCCTTGAGCGCGGCCCGCGGCGCCCTCCGTGAATCCGGCCTGACCCCGCGGCAGATTACTGAGCTCGTGACGGTGTCCTGCACGGGGTTCATCGCGCCCGGCATTGATCTGGCGTTGATCAACGCCCTGGGATTGCCCCGCACCATCGGGCGCACCCATGTAGGGTTTATGGGATGTCACGGGGCGTTGAATGGTTTGCGGGTGGCCTCCGCGTTGGTCCGGGCGGACCCGGATGCCCGGGTACTGCTATGTGCCGTGGAGTTGTGCAGTCTCCATTTTCGATACGGATGGGATCCGGCACAGGTTGTCGGCAACGCGTTGTTTGCGGATGGTGCCGCGGCCGCCGTCCTGATCCATGCCCGGCGGGCGCCGGCGAATGCCTGGCGGGTGGTGGCGAACGGCTCCTCCCTCTTTCCTGATTCCGCCGAGGCGATGACATGGCGCATTGGCGATTATGGGTTCGAGATGATGTTGTCCGCTCAAGTGCCCGCCCTCATCGCAGAACATCTCCGGCCGTGGCTGACCTCCTGGTTGCGGCAGCAGGGGTTGACAGTGCCGGCGATTCGGTCGTGGGCCATCCATCCTGGCGGCCCTCGCATTCTCAGTACCGTTGAGGCCTGCCTGCGTGTGCCTCCGAGGGCGATGGCGGCCTCGCGCGCGGTCCTGGTCACCCATGGGAACATGTCCTCGCCAACGGTGCTCTTCATTCTTAAGCGGTTACGCCGAGCGGCGGCCGCGCGCCCCTGTGTCGCCCTGGGATTTGGTCCGGGGCTCGCGGTTGAAGCGGCCTTACTGGATGTATGAGAGCTCCCATCGCGCGCGACCCGTACGCCGTCTTTCGGATCCGCGACTTCCGCCTGGCGCTGGCCTCGAAGTTCTTCGTCACCCTCGGGGTGCAGATGCAGTCGGTGGTGGTCGGCTGGCAGATCTACCAGCTGACGAAAGATCCGCTGGCCCTGGGGTTGATTGGGCTGGCCGAGGCGCTGCCGTACATCGGATGCCTCCTCTGGGCGGGGCATCAGACCGACCGGTCTGAAAAGCGGCGGATGATCCTCTGGGCAGAGGGGGGATTGTTCCTCTGTGCCTTCCTCTTGCTCGCGTTGTCCAAGACGCGCTCGCCGTGGCCGTTGTATGGGGTGATCGGACTCACGGGCGTCTGCCGTAGCTTTCTCTGGCCTTCGGCAACCGCCTATGTGGACATGACGATTCCCCAGGCGATCTATTCAAAGGCCGCCGGCTGGAACTCCACCCTCTGGCAGGTGGGGGCGATCCTGGGCCCGGCGTTGGGCGGGTGGATCTATGCGGTGTCCGATGCGTCCCACGCCTACCTGGCGGTGGTCGCATCGCTGGGGGTGGCCGTCTGGTTCGCGACCCGGCTGGCTCCGAAGCTGGCGGTTGCCCCCAACTCCGCGGAGAGCGGGTGGTCCGGCTTGTGGGGAGGAATCCGCTTTGTCTTCTCGCACCAGGCGATTCTGGGCGCGCTGAGCTTGGACATGTTCGCGGTGCTCTTCGGCGGGGCCGAGGCGCTCCTGCCGATCTTTGCGGACCGGATGCAGGTCGGGTCGTCGGGGCTCGGCCTCCTGCGAGCGGCCCTGCCGGCGGGGGCACTCGTCGTGGCCCTCTACCAATCGCACCGGCCGCCATTTCGCCGGACCGGCCGAGCCCTCCTCGTCGGCGTCTCGCTCTTCGGCCTCTGCATGGTGCTCTTCCCCCTCTCGCACCTGTTTCCGCTCTCGCTACTGCTGCTGGCGGCGGCGGGGGCAGCAGATAATGTCAGCGTCGTGATCCGGGCCAGCATCCTCCAAGCCATGACCCCGAACCGGCTTCGGGGCCGCGTGGCCTCAGTGAACGGATTCTTCATCGGCTCCTCGAACGAGATCGGCGCCTTCGAATCCGGCCTCGCGGCGAAACTGCTGGGCGTGGTCCCCTCGGTGATGCTGGGGGGGATGATGACCTGGGTCTGCGTGCTCGTGACCGCCTGGCGGGCCCCGGCACTGCGACAACTGCGCCTCCAGTACGACCCGGTGGCCGGAGAACCGACCACCCCGTAACCCCCGGTCATTCTAGTTGTTGATGGCCGGATTCTGTGTCATGATACGGAGCGTAGGTGATCGTGACCAAAGGAGGGATGCATGACGAGCGGAGGCAATTGCGGGATCTGTAAGATTGTTGGGTTGCTGGTAGGGATTGGCGCGTTGAATTGGGGATTGGTTGCAGTGTTTCATCTCGACCTGGTCGCGAAGGTGCTGGGGGACATGACCACACCGGCCCGGATCGTGTACGGGGTGATCGGTTTGGCGGGGCTGCTGAAGCTGGTCTCGCTGGTCAAGTGCTGCCCGTGCACCTCGAAGAACGGCGGGTGTAGTTCGTCGAAGTAAGCGGCAGCTGAGCGTCACGGTCGAGCGCCCTCGCGGAATGCCTGCGGGGGCGCTCGTACACTTTCAGACCTTGGTCAGCAGCTCCTGGACGTGGCCGTCCACTTTCACCTTCCGGATGATCTCCGTGATCGTGCCGGTGCCGTCAATGACGACCGTCGTCCGCTCGATGCCGAAGTAGGTTCTGCCATACATGGATTTTTTCACCCAGACGCCGTAGGCCTCGGTGACGGCGCCCTCGGCGTCCGCCAGCAGGGGGAAGGGCAGCTCGTACTTTTGTTTAAACCGTTGATGCGAGGCGGCGTCGTCACGGCTGACGCCGAGAATGACGGCCCCCTTCGCCTTGAAGCGGGCGTACGAGTCGCGGAAGTCACACGCCTCTCGCGTGCAGCCCGGCGTATCATCTTTGGGATAGAAGTAGAGCACCACGGTCTTGCCTTTGAAATCGGATAGGGAGACTGCGCGACCCTGGTCGTCCTTCAGGGTCAGCGCGGGAGCTCGATCACCAATCGTGAGCACAGACCACCTCCTGGGTTGTGAGTATCATACGTCGGTGACAGGAAAGGATCAATGGTGACCCGGATGGAGATTGCGGTGACAGGGGCGAGCGGATTGGTGGGGTCGGCGCTGACCCCGGCGCTGGCGGCGGCCGGGCATCGGGTCAGGCGGGTGGTGCGGAGGCACCCGGCGCTGAATCGAGCGCCGGTACGGCCCTCTGGCCAGCCGGCCACGCATCCTGATGAGGTGGGATGGAATGCGAGCACCGGCTATTTTGAGACGGCCGGTCTGGAGGGGGCCGAGGCGGTCGTGCATTTGGCCGGCGAGAATATCGCGACCGGCCGGTGGACGGCCGCGAAGAAGGCCGCGATTCGCGCAAGCCGCGTGGAGGGGACCCGGCAACTGTGTGAGGCCCTCGCGGGGCTGCCGCGGCCGCCCCGCACGCTGATCTGCGCTTCCGCGGTCGGCTATTACGGTGACCGGGCACAAGAGCGGTTGACGGAGGCCAGCGCGCCGGGGCAGGGGTTCCTGGCCGAGGTGGGGCAGGTCTGGGAGGCGGCCGCGGAACCAGCGCGTCGTCGAGGAATTCGGGTGGTGCATCTGCGGTGTGGCATGATCCTCACTCTCCGCGACGGGGCCCTGGCGAAAATGTTGCTGCCGTTCCGGTTGGGCGTTGGCGGCGTGATCGGGAACGGGACGCAGTACTGGAGTTGGATCGCGCTGGATGACGTAGTGGGGGTGGTGCAGCATGCGTTACGGGAGATGACTCTGCGAGGCCCCGTGAACACCGTGGCTCCCCAGGTCCTCACCAACCGCGAATTTACGAAGACCCTCGGCCGCGTCCTCGGGCGCCCCACCGTCTGTCCGGTGCCGGGGTGGGCGGCCCGGTTGGCGTTTGGCGAGATGGCCGATGCGCTGTTGCTGGCCAGTACGCGAGTCGAGCCGGTGCAACTCCTGGCCACGAGCTATCCGTACCGGTGGCCGGAGTTGGAGGGGGCGTTGCGCCATCTCCTGGCGCGGGAGTCGTCTCATGCTTGACTATCTGTTGCACCTCGATCGCTACCTCGGACTCTTGATTCAACAATACGGGGTCTGGACCTATCTGATCCTGTTCCTGATTATCTTCTGTGAGACGGGACTGGTGGTCACCCCGATTCTCCCAGGGGATTCCCTCCTCTTTGCCGCCGGCGCCCTGGCCGCCCACGGAACTCTCAGCGCTCGCTGGGTGTGCCTGCTCTTAGTGGTCGCGGCGGTGGCGGGTGATACCGTCAACTACTGGATCGGGGCGATCCTCGGGCCGAAGATGTTTCATGGCGGGGGGCGCCGGTTCTTCAATCAGGAACATCTGGATCGGACTCATGCGTTCTATGAGCGGTACGGAGGGAAAACCATCGTGTTGGCCCGGTTCATCCCGATCGTCAGAACCTTCGCGCCATTTGTGGCGGGGATGGGGCGGATGACCTATCGGAACTTCTTCGCGTACAACGTGGTGGGCGGGATCCTCTGGATCGGATTCTTCGTGCTCGGGGGGTACTACTTCGGCAACCTGCCCGTGGTCCGAGACCATTTCTCGCTGGTGGTGCTCGCCATTATCGGCCTCTCCGTGCTGCCGGCCCTCATCGAGGTGATTCGGCGCCAGGCGTCGAGGCCTTAGATTTCTTCCGCTCGAGCGTCGTGAACAAACTATAGGCGCACGGCACGACGAGCAACGTCAGCAAGGTCGAGAGCGTCATCCCACCGATCACCGACAGGGCCATCGGGATACGGGTTTCGGCCCCCGGCCCGATCGCCAGGGCAGGCGGCACCGCCGCCGCAATCGTCGAAATCGACGTCATCAGGATCGGCCGGAGCCGGATGGGGCAGGCCTTCATCAGCGCTTCGGTGGCCCCGAGCCCTTCCTCCCGCAGTTGATTCGTGAACTCCACCAAGAGAATCGAGTTCTTCTTCACGATCCCCATCAGCAGGATCAACCCGATGTAGCTGTACACATTCAGCGACTGGTGTCCCAGCCAGAGCGCGACGAACGCGCCCGACACGCTGAAGGGCAGGGCGAGCAGGACAGTGACGGGGTGCAGGTAACTGTTGAACTGTGACGCGAGCACCATGTAGGCGACCAGGATCCCCAGCCAGAGCGCAAACAGCAAACTCTGGAACGATTCCTTGAAGGTTTGCGTGGAGCCGCTGAAGACGATCCGGTACCCTTCCGGCAGCGTCTTCTTGGCGATCCGCTCCACCTCCTGCAGGGCCGCGGCCTGGGATTGGCCGGCGGCGATGTTGGCAAAGAGGGTGATCGCCCGCTCCCGGTTGCGCCGGGTGATGGTCAGCAGCGTCGGTTTCTCGGCGATCGTCACGATATCCTTGAGTTGGACCATCTCCCCGCGGTTGTTCCAGACCCAGAGGCGCGCGATATCCTCGGCTCGAGTCCGCTGCGTCGGGATGAGCCGGACCCGCACGTCGTACCGGCGCCCCCCGTGCGTGAATTTGGCCACCCGCTCTCCCCCGATGAGGGCATTGACGGTACTCCCCACCGTTTCGATGCTGACGCCCCGTGCCGCTGCCTGCTGGCGGTCGGGGTGGACTTGGACCTCGGGGGTGCCGGTGAGGTAGTTCGTGTCCACGTCTACCATGAGCGGGCTCTTGGCCATTTGCTGGCGCATGGTCTCGGAGCTTTCGGCGAGTTTCGCCCACTCCGGCCCGCGCACCGTGACTTCGATTGGAAATCCTCGCTGTGCCGAGAACCCGCTGAGTGAAAGGTCCTGAATCACCGCCCGCTGCACTCCCGGGATGTTGTTGAGCTGTTTGCGGAAGACCTGCATCAGCTCCACCTGTGAGAGCGGGTGTTTGTTGGGCGGCGTGATCGGCCGTGTGGCCGGGGGCTTGAGCGTGACGAACAGGACGCCGGCGTTCACCTCACCACCGCTGAATCCGCCGATCGCGGCGAAGTAACGGTTCACCTCCGGACGGCTTACGACAAAGGCCTCCGCCTCCTTGAACCGCTCATTGGTGAATTCAATCGAGGATCCGACCGGGGTTTGGAGACGGCAAAGGAACATGCTCTGATCTTGCGACGGAACGAATTCCTGGCGCAGCAGCGGCGTGATCGCGAGCGACCCGACAAACGTCAGCAGCGCCGCGGCGATGACCAGCCACCGGTGTCTGAGCGCCCAGGCGAGGGCGCGGCTGTACAGCGTCGAGAGCCGCTGGAATCCTCCCTCGACCGCTTTCCCGACGAAGGTGCGCCGCTCGCCCACCTTCAGAAATTGCGCGCAGCGCATCGGGGCGAGGGTCAGCGCTTCCAGCAGGGAGAGGCCGACGGCGACCGACATCGTCACGCCGAATTGGAAGAAAAACTTCCCAATGATTCCCTGCATGAAGGCGACGGGCATAAAGATGGCCAGGATCGCCAGCGTGGCCGCCACAGCTGCAAAGGTAATCTGCCGGGCTCCCACCTGTGCCGCCTCGATCTGACCGAGCCCCTGCTCGCGATACCGCACGATGTTTTCGAGCACCATGATCGCATCGTCCACCACGATCCCGATCGCCAGCGACAGCCCGAGCAAGGTGAAGGTGTTCAGCGTGAACCCCATGAAGTGCAGCGCGATGAACGAACCGATAACCGAGGTGGGGATGGCCAGCAGGACGTTCATTGTGGCGCTCCACGATCCGAGGAACAGCCAACAGACCAGCGAGGTGAGGAGGGCGGAGAGGAGAAGCGTGAAGTTCAGCTCCTTGACCGAATCCTCGATGAACCGCGTCGTATCGGAGACGATCGCCATCTCGATGCCGGGTGGGGCAGTGCGTGTGACCTCCTCGAGATGCCGGCGCACCGCGCGGGCCACGGCAACCGCATTGGCCCCGCGTTGTTTCCGGATCCCGAGCCCGATCGCGGATTTTCCCATCGTCCGGGAGATGCGGCGGATGTCCGCCAGCCCATCCTCGATGGTGGCCAGTTCCTTCAGGTAGATCGGTTTGTAGACCGGTTGGCCGCCCCGCCGGCTGATGATCAGATTGTCGAACTCCTCGGCCGTGACCGCCTCCCCCATCGTCCGGACATTCAGTTCGTGTGTGGCGGTTTCGATCCGACCGGCCGGCATCTCGGCATGCTCCCGCTGGATCGCGTCGATCACGTCCTGCACGGTCAGCTGGTAGGCCTCGAGCTTCTCGGCATCCAACCAGATCCGGAGATTCCGTTCCACGAACCCCCCGAGGAATACGTCCCCCACCCCCTCAATGGTTTGGAATTGGTCCTTCAGGTGATCTTGGACATACTCCGTGAGATCGCGCACGGGCAGACTCCCCGAGACGGCGATCCACATGATGGGATTGTCCTCGGGATTGACCTTCGTGACGATCGGCGGATCCATCTCCTTGGGGAGGAGGCGCTGGGCCTGCGCGAGCTTCGTCTGGACCTCTTGGAGGGCCACATCAATATTGCGGTTGAGCTCGAACTCGATGGTGACGGTGGCTTGTCCTTGCCGGGTTGAGGAGCCGATGTCCCGAATCCCCTGCACGGTCATGACCGATTCTTCCACGACATCCACGACATCGGTTTCCATCACCTCGGGAGCGGCCCCTTCCCAGGTCAGATTCACCGAGACGACGGGGAAGTCCACGTCGGGCATCTGACTGACCCCCATCCCGTGGAAGCTGATCGCCCCGAAGACGATCAGGGCCGCCATCAACATCCAGGCGAAGACCGGATTCTTGATCGAGAGGTCAGAGAGCGTCATGCGAGATCTCCGACGGCGGCCCGCAAGTGCCAGTACTGCCGCTTGGCCTCGTACTCCGCGTGGAGCAGGTCGCGACGGGCGGCCTCCAGCACCTGCAGGGTTTGCAGGACCTCAAGATTATTCACGAGACTCCGGCGGTAATCGTCCACCTGCAGGCGGTAATCCTCCTCCGAGGCGGCGGCGGCTGTCGCGAGGGCGTCCCGTCGCGCCAGGGCGGCGCGAGCCGAGGCATAGGCGTCGCGGACCTCCAGGATGGCGCGCCGCCGGGCCTCCGCCGCCACCAGGGTCGCCTGCCGCGCTTGTGAGGCCGCCTGGGCAATAGCCCCGCGGGTCTGGCCGCCCTGGAAGATGGGCACGTCCACCGTGAGGGTGGCATCCCACGTGATGTCTTTCGCGTTCCCCACCCGTTCAAGGTAGTAGTTGCCGCCCAGACTGACCGTGGGCCACCGGTCGGCTTTCGCCACATCCACTTGATGTTCGGCCACCTGGGCGGCGGCCTGCACGGCGCCGATGTCGGGGCGGTTCACCGCCTTGGCCAAATACGGATTTTCTTCGGCGAGCGGGGGGAGCGCGAGATCCTGGAGAGATTCGATCTGATCCAGTCCGGTCAGGAAGCCCAACAGTTGTCGAGCGATCACGTCTTGGGCCCGTGCCAATTCAAGATCTGCCTCCAGGCGCAGCCGTTGCGCCTCGGCACTGACCACTTCACTGGGGCGGGACCGGCCGATTTGCTCCCGTGCCGTGAGCTCCTCGACGCGATCCGTGAGCGCCCGTTGGATCACCGCCAGGACGGCCAGATCCTTCTGCTGTTCCAGGACGAGGTAAAACGCGTTCGCGACATCCACAAAGAGCAATTGCTCAGCGCGGGTTTTTTCGAGCATCCGCTGCCGACGCTCCGCTTTCGTACCGGCCATCGCGGCGAATTCCCGAAAACCGGAGAACAACGGTTGACTGAATGTGAACTTGCGTTCCGGGACCTGTTTCAAGGTGAACGCGGAACTGCCGCTGCCGTCCTGCCGCTTATCGGTGGAGACGAACGACGCCCGGGGGAGAATGCCGCTCAGGGCCTGAGTGAAACGGGCTTCAGCTTGCGTGATCAGTTCCTGGTGGATCGCGAGGGTCTCGCTCTGTTTGAGCGCGAGGGCATAACAGTCGGCGAGTGTCAGTGGGGCCGGATGCGCTGTGCTGCCTCCGGCCGACTCCGCGAACCCTCGTATCGCGGGTCCTGCCAGTAGGACAGCGGCTAAGAGAACGCCAAACGTCCGTGTCGGACGGCTCATCGGGTGGCGTGCGGGGTCAGCGTCTCGACCACTCGCTGCAGAATACGCAGGTACTGGGCCCGGTCGGTGGGGGAGATCTGGCCGAACACCTGGACGATTGCCCGGCGTTTCTGCTCCCAGATGTTCCGGGTAATGCGTCGGCCCTTTGCGGTGATCGTCACGCGCACCACGCGGCGGTCGTGCGCGTCATGTGCGCGGCGCACCAACTGTTGGGTGATCAGCCGGTGGATCAGGCCCGTCGCGGCCGGGCGGGAGATCCCCAGCGCCCGGGCAAGCTCGTGCATGGGGGAGCCATCACGCCGCGAGAGATATTCCAGGGCCCAGAGCTGGGGCAGGGTGATGTCCCCGCGGGTGAGCGAGCTGTGCTCATGGCGGGCGAGGCCGCGGATGAGCTGCGGCAGGAGGTCAATCAGCCGCCGTCCGAACAGTTCACGATCCATGCGCATCCCTCATCATTAGTTCATGAGCGAAACTATTTCTATCACGAAGTATACATGGCCAGGGCGCCTGGTGTCAAGAGTGTTTCCGTGCTATAGTATCCTGCCGTATGGGACACCGATGAGCATCATTGAAGTGGAGCACCTGGTCAAACGCTACACCGAGACGGTGGCGGTGGATGATCTCTCGTTCACCGTGGAACCCGGCGAGCTGTTTGGGTTCCTCGGGCCCAACGGGGCCGGGAAGACCACCACGATCAGCATCCTCTGCACCTTGTTGGCCCCGACGAGTGGTGTGACGCGGGTGGCGGGCTTCGATTGCCAGCGCCAGCCGACGGAGGTCCGGACCCAGATCGGGATTATCTTCCAGGATCCGAGTCTCGACGAGCGACTGACCGCCTGGGAAAATCTCCTGTTCCACGCGATGATTTATCATGTCCCGGCGCGCGAGCGGCGCGCGCGGATCGAGTCGGTGCTGGAAATGGTGGACCTGGCCGATCGGCGGCAGACGGTCGTGAAACGATTTTCCGGCGGGATGAAGCGGCGCTTGGAGATTGCCCGCGGGCTCCTGCACCGGCCGAAGATCCTCTTTCTCGATGAGCCGACGATCGGGCTCGATCCGCAGACCCGCCGGAAGATGTGGGAGTTCATCGAGGGGTTGCGCCGCGATCATGCCCTCACCCTCTTTTTGACAACCCATTACATGGAGGAGGCGGAGGTGTGCGATCGGGTGGCGATCATTGACCACGGGCGGCTCGTCGCCCTCGACAGGCCGGTGGCATTGAAACGGACGCATGCCACGCCGGAGGCCTCGCTGGAAGATGTCTTCATCCGCCTGACCGGCTACGAGATTCGGGACGGCGAGGTGTCGGACAAGAATCTCTTGCGGACGATCCGCCGCTGGTCGAAGATGCTCCGATGATGGACTTGGCCGCGGTGCAGATGATCTGGCTGCGGGATTTGATCCGGTTCTCGCGGGACCGGGCGCAGATCCTCGGGGCGGTGGCGCGGCCGCTTCTCTGGCTGCTCATTATGGGGCTCGGCCTCGGTGCCTCCTATCCACAGGTGGGGACGACCCCCTACCCGGCGTTTATCTTCCCGGGGATCATCGCGCTCAATCTGATCTTCGCCTCCTTCCTCTCGGCCATCTCGATTATTTGGGACCGGGAATTCGGATTTCTGAAGGAGATCCTCGTCGCCCCCATCTCGCGTACCTCGATCGCGGTGGGGAAGGCGGCTAGCGGCTCGACGGTGGCCCTCCTGCAAGGGGTGATCGTGATGGCGTTTGTCCCGCTCATCCACGTGCGTCTGACTCTCCTCCAGATTGCGCTGGCGCTGCCGGTCATGTATCTGATGGCGTTTGCCTCCACCTCCTTGGGGATTCTGATCGCTTCGCGCATGACCTCCTTCGAGGGGTTCGGGACGATCGCCAACTTCGTGATCATGCCGTTGTTCTTGTTAAGCGGGGCGGTCTTCCCGCTGGACCGGGTGCCGCCGTGGCTGAAGGTGGTGGCACACCTGAATCCGTTCACCTACGGGGTGGACCTCCTGCGGGGGATTTTCAGCGGGGTGTGGCACTACAGCGTCTGGCATGACCTGGGGGTGTTGGTGGGCTGCGCGGCGGTGTTCCTGTCGCTCGCCGTCGCCGCCTTTCGCCGCATGGCGTAGGTCCATGCCAAGAGGAATGCTTCTGGGCCCTGTGGGGCGGGGTGATCACTCGCCGGTCGGCCTCGATTTCCCCAGCGTGGAAATCGGGCCTACTTTCTCGCGCTCGCTCGTCCCTCCAAGAACTGAGGGACACCGTGCCCGCTCGCGCTGCGAAGTCCCGGCTCGGATCACCCCGCCCCCGGGCCAGAGTCCCGCCTGGTAGAGCCCGAGCTCCCCCGAATAGCCGTCGTAGCCATGATGCCGCTCGCCGAGCTTGGCACCGACGGTGATCCTGGCGCCGAGGCGCTCCGCCAGCTCGCGCGTCAACGCGTCGGCGTC